>VOFD01002842.1_pt1 | contig 250035 bp, 248 predicted proteins | sample 5384101 | NCBI WGS metagenome assembly VOFD01 (sample SAMN12384723, study PRJNA508395) | human gut metagenome | isolation source: healthy gut C | host: Homo sapiens
ATGTCTACTTTGAATAATTCCGTTCAGTATGTATCCGTCATCCGTCCCGGCGAAAAAGTTGCGAAGCTGGTCAAGCGGATGCACTATGTATCCTTTGTGGGGATGTTCCGGTCTGATCTTTTTGAGGGCTTATGTGTTGGTCATGCCCCGAAAAAATGCAAAATCTGCGGCAAGTGGTTTCTCACCACCAACGCAAGGCACACCAAATACTGCGGCGGCTATGCACCGGGGGACAAGCTGCACCGCACCTGTCGGCAGATCGGCAACCTGAAAGGCAGAGAACAACGGGAGCTTGCGGACGATCATCCGGTGAAACAGATTTATGAGAAACGGCTGAACACCATAAACCGCTATGTGAAGCGTGGTACTCTGGACGCTGATCTTGCAGAGGTTATGAAAAAGCTGGCAAAGGATAAAATGCTTCGAGCGCTGAGCAATGTCGCCTATGCCAAAGGTGATTACGAAAAAGAGATGGGACAGGCTGCTTTGAAGAAAGAAGCAAAATTACGGACGAAATGAGGAATATGTAATGGCACAGAAATATGATTTAACTGATATTGGGAATGCGCTTAGCCGGGTTATGGACAATCCTATGACCAAAATAATCCGTTCTGGCTCTATTGGTGTGTTGGGCGTAGTAAACCCAGTTGCGGGAATTGTAGGCGGAATAGGAAATGATCTTCTATCTGAATACAATACCTTCAAACTCGGCCATCTACTGAACGGTCTTGCATCTGGCTTTAATCTCGAAAGAAGATTGAACGAGCTTTACAACTATGTAAACTCCAGCCCGGAAAAGGCTATTATCGTAGCCAATCTGTTCAAACAAACCGTAAATGCAGAATGCCCAAAGGTTTGCGTTATTTATGGTCTAATTCTTGCAAACCATTTAGAAACACTTACAGAATTCACGCACGAAGAATTGATTGTCTGTAAAGCTTTGGAAAACGCTACGGATTATGATCTGAAGAATTTCAAAGAAATAATGGAGAACTATCTTAAGCCAACATCAAATGGAAGAAGAATTGTATTTCCAAAAGACTTTGCAGATATTGCTGCTTTCACCACCACATGCGATTGGTGTGTATATAATAGAATCTTTGTTTCTCGCACAGCAGAGTGGGGTGAAATGGAAGAAGGCATTTTGGATATGAGCACGTACTATTACGAGGCAAATCCTGCATCTGTTCTTCTGGATAATATAAATGCTGCAAGACAAACTTGGAATTATGGTTAATTATTCCCGCTGATTACTTAGAAGGGAGGTGCGCTATGCTAAATGATTTTTCGTGGAACATGACCGGATACATACCGAAGCACCAAGTTAATCCACACGGTGACGGCATCATCCCCTATGTGGCAGAGCGCATCTTCCAACTGGAACCGGAACCGCCAGCGGTGGACAGTCTGAATGAATATATCCTGTCTGCTTTGCGGGAAAAGAATTTGCTATATTTTTCGTTCTTTCTGCACCACTACGAAACGCAGCTCAACAAGCGCATCAAAGGCTTTCTCAGTGTGGACGGCGGCAATCTGTACGACACAGACCGATTTATCGATATAAAGATCTCCTGCCGGGAGCAAATGCTCCAAAAGCTGATGGACTATGATCCTGCCAAGGGTGCGGAGTATGCTACATACATCTATCCGTTCATCTGGGATTCTATGCTCCGTTTCCGCATGGGCGAAGAAAAATGGTCGGTATCCTCTCTGACCAATTACAAAATGGTGCGATCAATGGCGTGGCTGTACCATAACACCAAAGATGCGGTCAACCAGTTTTCCAAGAAGTATAACTGCGACCTTGCTCTTGCGGAAGAATATCTGAAAGTTGTCCGTGGAATCCGCAACCAGCAGCCGTTCTATATAACGGACGAGGACGGCGAGGAAACAGGCGAGGATATAGCCCTTGACGATAGCTGGAACTATACCGACATCCTCTGGAACGGCATACAAGCAGAAAAGGTACAGCGGGCATTTGAGAAGCTGAATTACCGGGAACAGACCTTGCTCGAAAAACGGTTAGCAATCTGTATGACCTGCGGGCGAGTTGGCTCATGGAAGAACCGCCCCACTTTTGAAGAATTGGCGATTATGTTTGAGGGCAGCACAGCCAGCGGTGCAGAGCGAGCCTACCGGAAAGCAGTGGACAAACTGACAGAACTGCTGGTTGCCGAAGGTGCGCTCCATGCTGTCCGGCTGAAACAGAAATCCAAAACCAAGCGCAAAAAGAAAATCGCCGCCGCAATCTACGAATACCAAGCAGACTGCGACGGCGAATGGGGCGAAATATCAGTTGATTTTGAGAACGGCACAGCAGAGATTATCCGACTTGCTGATTGGGATACAATTAAAACGAACTGGTTTGCCAAGGAGGCGATCCGGTATATTTTATCATTGTCGCCTGATGCTCTTACAAAATATATGCTCGTCCCCCTTGAGCCGCCACTTATATCTTGAATCCTTACAACCACTGTAAGTGGTATTTGCTGTGTTCCCATGCTATCATTTTATTACAAATGATAGGAGGTATTCACATGAAACCCATTTTGAATATTGAAAATTTAACAAAAATCTATGGCAATGTGCCAAGTCAAACAAAGGCACTGAATGGGATCACCTTCCAGGTGATGCCGGGAGAGTTTCTCGGCATTATGGGAAGCAGCGGTTCCGGTAAATCCACACTGCTCAATTGTATTGCGACTGTGATTCAACCCACAGGTGGAAGCATTCAGGTGGAAGGCGATACTCTGCAATCCCTCAAGGGAAAGGCTCTTGCAGAGTACCGTGGCAAAAAAGTTGGTTATCTATTCCAGAACTTTGAATTGCTGGACAACCTGACTGGCAGGGAAAACATCCTGCTCCCGACTTCCTTGCATGGGGTATCCGAAGCAGAAAGCAGCCAGCGGCTGAAGCAGTTGGCTGACTATCTGGAAATCACTGATGTTCTGGATAAGTTTCCGTCCAAGATGTCCGGCGGCCAGCGTCAGCGTGTTGCGGCAGCAAGGGCTCTGATCTTACATCCCCAAATGATCCTTGCCGATGAACCGACGGGTGCGCTGGATTCTAAGAACGCAAGAAGTCTTATGGAGAAGCTGTCCGGCCTGAATCGTGACGAACAAGCTACGATCCTGATGGTAACCCATGATTCCAATGCCGCCAGCTTTTGCAAGCGCATTCTGTTCATCCAGGACGGCGTGATCTTTCATGAGCTTCGGCGTGGAGACGAAAGCCAGCAGGAGTTCTACGGGCGCATCCTGAAGGTGATGGCGCAACTGGGAGGGGGCAGCGCAAATGTTCTCTAATCTCATTCTTCGGAACAGCCACCGCAGCCGAAAGGAAAACGGTCTGTTTTTCAGCTCCCTGGTGATTTCTATTGTTGCCTTTTACATGATTCTTTCCATCTCCACTCAAGATGTGATGCTCTTTTTGCAGAAAATGGAGAGTGACGCAGTTGACAAACTCCTGCTTCTGATTCCTGCGTTTTATGGGATGACCCTCGGTATTCTGTTCTTTTTGATCTATTTTGCCTGCAAGTATCAGTTCGAGCGCAGACGGCATGAGTTTGGTGTTTATCTAATGTTGGGGATGCGTAGAAGTAAACTGTTTGGTATGCTTCTGGCGGAAGATTTCCTGACCAGTATTCTTGCCATGCTCATAGGCTTACCTGTGGCTGTGGTGCTTTCAGAAATTGTCAGTCTTGTCACCGCCAAGCTGGTAGGCATGGGGATCATCGGTCATCAGTTTTCTTTATCCTGGTCTGCAATTGAATGGACGCTGGCAGGATTTCTGGCAATTAAGCTGACGGCACTTCTGATTTTGAGTGGACGAATCAGCCGCCAGGAGATCGGTACTTTGCTATCCCAGCCAACGAACCGCCCCAAAAAGCAAATGCCATCTGTTATCTATGGACTGGCTGCTATATGCGGAAGTGTGATGTTGGCAGTGGCTTACTACATGGCGATTCAGGGAATTGCATGGACAAAGGTAAGTATGATGGGACTGACTTTGCTGTTGGGCATAGTTGGTACGATGCTGCTTTTCTATGGGATGCGTGCGCTGATTGCTTTGATTGTTAAGAAAGGAAAAGGAAATAAGCAGCTTCATGTATTTACCATCCGGCAGATTCAGGAGAATGTTATTCATCAGTCAACCTCCATGGCCATCAGCTCCCTGCTGATTCTGGCGGCGCTGTGTTGTTTTGGTGCGGGCGTAGGAATTGCAGGAACGAATAGCCTGTCTTCTGGCCATGTAATCGACTATACTTTTGAAGATCATACTGCAGAAGATTCATCGCAGGTTCTTCCGAATATAAAGGCAGCCCTGAAAGAAAACGGTTTGGAAAATCAATTTTCAGAGCTTTTTGAAATGAGGGTTGGGCGTATTCGCACCACAGAAGATTATGATAATGCCTACAGCATGGACGCTGTTATGGACTCTCTTCGGAGCCTGCCCCAGTCGGAAGACCGGGATGTCCTTCTGAACAATCTTGGTTATGCCACATACCCATATTTGATTTGTTTATCGGACTATAATCGTTTGTTGGAATTGTCCGGCAAACCGGCTCTCCAATTAGGCGAAAAGGAGGCCGCTGTCTATATTGATACAGAGTTTACTACGGTAAGTCGTACCGCAATGCTGAACCAAGTATTGGCCGGACAGCCCAAGGTGGAACTGGATGGTAGTCCGATTCATCTTACAGGAGAGGTTCAGTCTGTGAATTTGGTCACGGACCGTTCTATAACCTTGTCCTTTGCATTGATTCTTCCGGATGAAGCATTCCTATATTATAGCCAGGGAATGTATGATACCTATGTCAATGCGGTGCTCAGTGAGCAGGCTCTGGATGGAAATAGCCTTATGACTGCATATTTGGATTTGAACGAGAAGCTGGACGAAACTGGCATTGAATATGAAAGCTATCTTCAGAATATAGGTCGTCAGCTTTTCTACACCATAGCATCCAGTTATATTACCCTCTATCTTGCGATTGTTTTCCTGGTAGTTGCCAACACCATCGTGGGTGTTCAGTTCCTGATGAGTCAGCAGAAAACCGGGCGCAGATACCAGACCCTGATCCGCCTGGGAGCTACTTACGAAACCCTTTGCCAGTCTGCTGGAAAGCAAATTACCTGGTTTATGGGACTTCCTGTATTGGTTGCGGCTGTCAGCAGTCTGTTTGGAGTCAGGGCGTTATTTACAGGGATACTCTCGTCCCGAACCCGTGGGACAGTGTCTGAAATGCTGCTTGTATCTGCTGCTATGATTTTACTACTTTGCGTGATAGAATATATTTATATGAGAGTGGTCAAGCGCTCCAGTGATCGGTATTTGCTGACACTGATGCAGCCGCAGAGAGAAGAATAATTTGGAAGGAGGTGCTGTCATGAAAAGAATTGCTGTTGTGGAAGATGAAGTCTATATGCGGGAAGAACTCTGCGATATGCTCCAAAAGGACGGCTATCTTGTGGAGGCAATTACCGAGTTTGAAGATGCCGCTCGGCTCTTGGCAGCCCTCCGCCCTGACCTTGTGATCTTAGACCTGAACTTGCCGGAGATCAGTGGCTTTCAAATCTGCCAGGAGCTAAAGAATAAAACTGCTATCCCCGTCCTGGTGCTGACTTCCAGAGATCAGGTAAAGGATGAACTGCAAGCGTTCCAGTTGGGTGCCGATGAATATTTGACGAAGCCGTGCAGAAAAGATCGATTTCTTGCCAGGGTATCCAATATTCTCAAAAGGTATGAAGGCCGTACCAATCTCATAGAGGGACCAGATTTCCTGTTAGACCAGCAGACCTACACGCTTTATATTCATAATACCTCTGTGGTGCTTCCAAAAAATCAGGGAAAACTGTTGGTCGCTCTTTTGTCCGGCGGCGATGCTCTGGTCACGACGGAGCAGCTTTGCATGGCACTATGGGGAACCACGGAATACATAGATGAAAATGCCTTGCAGGTTAACCTAACCCGGCTGAAAAAAACGATGTCCGCCCTTGAAATGAAGCAGCGAATCGTTGCAGTTCGAGGAATGGGCTACCGTTTGGAAGCGGAGGTGTCTCTATGAAGCAGCTTTGGCACATGATAGAACGGTACTACCCCTGGCTTCTGTTGCTGCTGGGCGTGGATTGCTTTTGCGCTGTCATTCTTTGGATTTCTGACATTCAGGTATTTCAAACCTTGATCGGGTTAGTAGTTCTGACGAGCATCCTTTTGTTTTCAGCGATTCTGTTTGTACTAAACAAGAGGGAGAACACCCACATGGAACTGTTCCGAGATTTCCTCAGTGATCCTACCATCTGCAATGAAGAACGGCTGCTCAGTGCCATTAGTCAGAAAGAAGGAGAATCTGTCCGATTTTTGGCTTCGGTTTTACGGGAATACAAAAACGAGAGTAACAATATGGCGGATGCCCTACGGGACTATGAAGAATACGTGGAGGGCTGGGCACATGAAGCGAAAACGCCCCTATCGTTGCTGACCATGCTCTTGGATAACCGGAACGATGAAATCTCTCCTTCCCTGCAAGCAAAGCTGGATTATGTCCGCAGTCAGCTTCAGGAGGATGTCACGCAGATGCTGTACTATGCCCGGTTGAAGAGCAGTACAAAGGATTACCGATTTGAGGATGTCAATTTGAATGACTGCTTGGGTGAAGTTCTGGAGGACTATGCCCCACTTCTTGAAGAGAAGCATTTTGTCATTCTCAACAAACTGCAATCTGAAACAGTCTATACAGACCGTAGAGGACTTCAGTTTATGTTGGGACAAATCGTTAGCAATGCCATCAAATATAGCAGCGATAGTCCCATGCTTACAATTTCCGTGATACATTCGGAGACTGCAGATATCCTTTCTGTTGAAGATAACGGCATTGGCGTAAAAAAATATAATCTGCCGTACATTTTTCAAAAGGGCTTTACCGGGGATTCTACTGACAGCAGAAAGAAGGCTACCGGTATGGGACTTTACCTGGTTAAGAAGATGGCCGACGATCTAAATCTTCATCTGGAAGCAGCTTCCCAGTGGGGAAAGAGCTTCAAGATTGTCATCTTCTTTCCTAAATTGAGATCCAACGGAGGGAAATAATATAAACAGAAAAACGCCCGCAGGATTTTCTCCTGCGGGCAGCGTGTTGTCAGCTATCCCAAGGCTTGTATTCTGTTACAGTTTTCAAATAGGTTTCGGGATCGCCGTTCAAGATAAGGTCTGCATACTCCAAAGGAGCGTTGTAGATCAAATAATCCAGCTCTGACCGCTGATACATATTGTCAGCAATCTCGTTCTCAACGACGATAGTGTCAATCGCAATCATACTGCCGTCGCTGAATTTCACTTCCACACAGCAATTATCCATATTGTAGGCACAAGATATTAAGGTTTTCATGGTATGTCCTCCATAATTCGTAATATAAAGCGAAAATCCCGTCTGACTTCCTGTTAGAAATCAGACGGGATTTGTCCGTATGCACCCCGGAAACCGTCAGCTAACAGTTGATAAGTAAATTAGTTCCTTATCACTGTTAAGCCAAGGGTTTCAGACCCTTTTGACGACCTTGTGATGGATAGTAACAAGTCGTTGAAAAGTATATATAAGGGCAGCAGGAGGAACGGTGTCAGAATGGCAAAGAGAAAGAAAGGGATGACGTTCATCCCGTATGACTATGAGGCAGGTGGCTATTTTCCGGAAAAGATGCAGGTATATACATATTGCGTCTGCAAGCAGTACGGGGTCAGATATGACCTTGTGGTCGCTCTGATTGAGAAAGAATCCGGATATAAATTCGACAAGGTTGGTGACGATGGTCATTCTATCGGGTACATGCAGATATATGAGGAGTGCCACAGAGACAGGATGGAGCGTCTGAACGTCACAGACCTCACGAACCCATATCAGAATGTACTTGTCGGGATTGATTACCTGTCGGAACTGATTGAGAGATACGGAACGATTCAAGATGCACTTGCAGCGTATAACTACGGGGAGCAGGGAGCAAAACAGCACCTATGGAAAAACGGAATCTATGTGTATGAGTACAATCAGACCATCATGAGCCGGATGAAAGAAATTGAGGAGGAACTGGAGCAGGATGCAGGTGATTGAGAGGATTCTGCACATGTTGAGGGTCAAGGATTGCAGACATGTGTGTCTGTTCTGTGAATATTATGACATGTGCAAGCAGGAGACAGGCAGCAGGAAAGAGGTGAAAGAGAATGAACATGAGATATGCAATGAGAAGTGAGGACACGGAGCAAATCAATGTCGTGTCGTGGGCGAACTGGAATGTGAATCGTTATCCGGAATTGAAATGGCTGCATCATGTACCGAACGGAGGCAGCAGGAACAAGCAGGAGGCGGTCAAACTCAAACAGATGGGGTCAAGGCGGGCGTTTCTGATTTATGCCTCCCGTACCCGAAAGGACTGTACTGCGGATTGTACATCGAGATGAAATTCGGTGATAACAGGCAGCAGGAGACACAAAAAGAGTTTCTTGCAGATATGGCGGCAGCAGGACATTTTGTCGCAACCTGCTATTCAGCAGAGGAGGCGGTCAAGGTTATCGAGGAATACTGCAAATTGATGAATCACAAAATGGGAGATTGTGAAATTGTCATACCATTGGAAAACAGAGAGGAATTAAGAAATATAACAATGAGCATCCCGAACAACAGCATCCTCAAGAACGGGGAAATCAAAGAGAGCAAACCGAGAAAAAAATGAGGAGGTGCAGCAGGATGACGGTCAAGGATATTATGACGTTGCTTGAAAGTCCGGACAGGGTTCGGGTCATCAAGGACGGTGAGGAGATATACAACCAGTATTTTGCAAACATGGAGGTTGACAAGGACATCGTCGCACAGATAGGAGATGCAGAGGTCAAGAGATTCCGAGCGATTCCGGAGATCACTCACAGGAAATACAAGGAACGGGGTCTCATTGCACCGATGAAACCGGAGGAAACACCGGACTATTCTTTCAGAGATTTGCAGTTGTGTATATACCACACAATCACGATATAGCGGGGAGGTGAGGACATGAGGAAAATCATCATTGTGGCAGCAGTCGTTGTCATAGCACTGGGAGCAGGGTTCACATATATACTCTACAAGGTGGGCGAGGGGATGCACCTGCACCGCTGCGGATGGAGACAGCCGGACGACAGAGGTTTCATGTAACAGGTAACAAGAGGATAACAGGAGGAACAGAAAAAAAATGAGAATTATTGCAGTTATGTCACCGAAAGGTGGAATCGGAAAGACAACGACATCGGATGCAATCGCCTATATGTTGGGAGAGGAGCAGGAGAAACGTGTTCTCATTCTCGACGGAGACCCGCAGGGCGATACATCAAAGACATTTGAGGCATACGAGCCGGAGGGAACAGGAATGAGTGAACTGCTTGAGCGTCATGTGAGCGTGGGCGGGTCATACCGGACAACGGACTTGATAAGACCCACACAGTACAGTCACATTGACATCATTCCTGCAAACGGGTATCTCATGCAGACAGACATGAAACTGTTGCTCAAGCAGGAGGCAAATCAAGTCACGAGGCTGCGGGATGCACTGGAGGAAATATCCGAGGCATACGACTATTGCATTTGTGATTGCGGTCGTCTGCTTGATATGGTGGTCATCAACATTCTACTGGCAGCGGAACTCGTCATCGCACCCGTAAAGGTCGGAGGATATGAAAACGAGGCGATCCACAATTTGCAGGAGCAGGTTGACGACCTGCGGGAAATCAATCCGGAACTCCGAATCAAAGGTCTTGTGACCATGAGACAGAAAAACAAGACATCACTGGATTTCGAGGAGTGGATGAAAACTAGTTCCGGATTTGACATGTTCGTCACACCGATTCGTCGGTCGATTGTAGCGGAAAAGGCATCCATGAGAATGGCAGTCCTCCCACAGTTTTCAAAGAACTGCATCGTGTCACAGGACTATCGCAATGTGGTTCATGAGTTACTCAAGGAAATGGAGGGGTGAGCGTGGGAAAGAGAAAAATCACATGCAACAACAGCTCATGCAAACATCACACTAATGGAGGATGCGACACCTGCATAACACTTGACGGTTCGGGAAAGTGCAAATCGTTTGAAAAAGGTTTTGCATATTACTTTCACATTGTATGGGATGCACTGGACAATAAAAATTTCATTGACATGGTCGAGATTCGCATGAATCCGGATTTGAAAACGGGATTGTTTTATGTGATGGAGTGCTACGATTTGGGATTCAGTGAGATGGAATGGGGAACGTGCCGGATGGTCATGCTCAAGGACGGGAAAGAGGGAAAACCTCTGAAATACGAGGAAATCATTGAGCGTGAGATGAACATGGAAAAGTTTTCAAAGCATCTTGAAAATTTCAACAATGGAATAATGCCACAGATGCAGCAGGAGCAGGACGCAGCAGGGCAGCAGGACAAGGAGGAAAAAGAGTTCGGGTGGTTGTCTCCGACAGGAGTTTTCACTGAATCACCGTTCGGAACTCATGAGGAATCAGCAGAACAAATCTGTGAGGAAAAAGGGTTCACGGAGGAATATTGGAACTGGGTGAAAGAAAATAGAGGCAATGAAATTAACCATCTCATGTCAAGAACGTCGTCGAGCAACTTGAGAACACTGCACCGGAGGGGTACGACGTACCGCATCCGGAAAAGGCATGGAAACCATCAAGACACGGGAAAGTCTGCATCAACGAGGGAACGAGCAGAAAAGTGAGAATGATTGAGAAACCTCGATACAATTATGAGCAGGTGATTCACCACATTGTCGTCTCTGCGTGTTATGACATTTTCATGAAAGGGATGGAGAGAAGTGTTCGGAACGGAGGCAGAACAGCCGGAGGAGTTCGACACAACAGCATCACCGACAACGGTATATCAGAGACGCAATATCAAGAAAGCAACGAAAGAGGATGCAGACGGAAAGAAAATCACAGGATGGCAGCGAGAGGAGCGTGAGATGTCACGGGAGGAATATGACAGATTGACGCTCATGCAGGAGGTTGTTGCATCCAACACAACAGGAATCGTTGAATCCGTGACACAATTTCAGAAAGATGCAGTCATCGACGAATACACACAGCAGTTGATTGAGGAGGGGTTGATTTAATATGAAAATACTTGTCGAAAGTCTGAAAAGAATGTACAAGAAAGGCACTCTCACCGAGGAACAGATCGCAGAGCGTGTCACAAAAGGAAGTATTTCAGCGGAGGAATATGAATACATCACAGGAGAAAAATATTCCGGTGGTGAGGCAAAATGACACCGCTTGAAATAATATCACGGTTGTCATACTTGGAATTACCATTTTATGCAGATACGAAAAAGCGAAAAAACGCAAAAAAGCTGTTTTTGTATGTAGTGTAATTGCCTTCGTGCTTTCTTTTGTTCCGTTATTCATGTTTGGTAGCGACGGTATGACAATGATAAGCTACGTCATTTCTGTGGCAATGGCAGTATCTATTTGTTTTCAAGCCGTTGCAAATCGGAGAGAACTCTCCGCTGCTTGAAAACTTCCCGTATCGACTCTGCTGTTTGGATAATATAATAACTTATCTGCCGCACGACGGCAAAAGAAAAAAACCGTCGTGAAGCAGACAATTTTACACGCGCACATAATGAAGCGGCGGTTTTGAGAAATCAGAGCCGCCGTGTCTGCTTTTGCTTTTCACAGTACCCATGATCTGCACCAGTTAAAAAAAGCGTAGCTCCCCCTCCGGGTTATTCCGGCCTTGGATGCGAAATATGGCAGTACAATAATAATCCGAACGGGTATATTTTGGTTGCACGAGAGTTTGTGAAAGGGGGATTATTATGACCGATGTTAGAAGAAAAGTCTCTATGTCACAGGTGCTGGCAGATATAAAGCCTTACATAACGAAAAAGTTCATGGCGGTACCGTGTATTAAGGAGCAAGACATTCAGGCTATCTGTCAAATCCTTCTGCCCAGATACAAGAATGTGCAGCTCATTGCAAAAGGCGTGTTCGTCCCTGTCAGTAGTTTACCGCAGAGAGAGCCGATGAAAGGAGTACAAACAGCATGAATATCACTTACACACAGAACGGCGATTATTTTATCCCGAACATCATTATCCGCAAGACCAAGCCCCTCGGGCACTACGGCAGACTCCGCAAAGCGTATCTGGAAATGCACCGTCCGATACTGTTCAATGAGCTGGTGCTATCCGACAAGATCTTTGAGCATTGCGCCGAGATTGACGAAGCGGCACGAAACCGCATAGAGCTGATCGTGCGGTCACTGGCAGAGCAAAACGGCGTGAACGAACAGCTGAAAGCCGAAAACCAAATGGAATGGGTGCGGCAGATGAACGTTTGCAAGACACAGGCAGAGGAGATTGTGAAAGCGGAATTGATTTATGATTGAGCGAGAAAGTCCGGGCAGAAAACTGTTCGGACTTTTCTCATATAGTCCAAAGCTGCGGTAGAAATGTTCACAAGTTTTATGGTATAATTTGAATACGAAAAGTGAGCAACAAATCGAAGTTTGTAAGGAACAGAAACTTTGAATTTTACGCACTATTAACTTTTGGATATAAAGTGCCAATATTACAAATATAGAAACGGATTTCTGTAGATTTGTTCAAGGAGGATTAAAATGGCAATTAATTTATATGGAAATGTAAGTGGTACTTATCAAAAACCAAATATAGATTTATTTGAAATGGCTCGGAAACAGAATAATCAGCCTGTAAAATTTTGTGATACAGAAGCGGGTAAAAATCTTCCGGCCATAAAGGTTAATATCTCAGAGGAAGGCTTACGTGCTTTACATGGTAGTAAGATGAAGGGTAGCGTAGATATACAAAAGCAAATGGAAGAAATGCAGTATATTTCGGAGCATCAGCCTGTGGAGAGTTTTACAAACAGATTATCAAGGGTAATGCAGAATAGTTATGTGCAGTTCTTCGAGAGTAATTCAGATGAAAAACTGACAATACAAAAAAAGGCGGATGTATTGTTGGGAGAATTCAAAAGTATTTGTGATGAGATTAACTCAGGATATGACGGTGGAACCAGAGTAAGATTTATTGAGGATTCTACGTCAACAGATGGTTTTAGAAAATTGAGTAAAGATGATGAACTGTCGATTCTGTTAAGTGAATTTAGCAATTTTGTTGAAGGACGTTTTGGTAAAACCCATCAGGAAGAAAGTGAAAAAGTAGCAAAAATTGTGAATGATTTGCAGAAGGTAAAACAGGAAATGGGACGTGGAGATATTCGGTATTATGAGCCAGAATATATTCCAAGTGATTTTGTTGAAAAATTACTGAAAGCAGCAAGTGATTATATAAAGGCATAGAAGGAAGAAACGGAAGTTCAAATTCAAGTTTGTAACGGAGGTGTTTGCTATGAAAGAAATTAAGATTGAGTTATTGGGCATTGCAATAATACTTTTAGGAATTGTTTTGAGAGCAAACAGTTTCTTTGAATATTTTCTTGGTGTTTTTGGATTTGGAATCGTTGTATCTGGCTGTTTTCTGAAAGATAAATACAAATAACTTCCGATTTGGAGAATTGAGAAAATTGGATTTGTCGAACTGATAAAAACACTTTAGGAACTAAAGGGCGCACTTCTATACTCTCCTATCGGGAGTATGTGCGTCCTGCGGAGCTTCATTCCCGGTCGGCAGAGAAAAAACTGCCCGACCGAGAATGTTTCGTCACTTCGTTCCGTCAAGGTGGCTACACCCCCTTGCGCCGCTAAAGCAGCTATCCCCTGTGGACTTGCCGTCCGCAAACGGTTTTGACAAACCGTTCGCCGCCAGCAAGTTTGAAAAGAAAAATCGGAAATTGAAACAGTTAGATAACTTGAATTTAACAAAGGAGTGTGAATGTATGAAAAAATTGATAGCATTAGTTCTAACATTGGCTTGTGTTCTTGCTTTGACAGGATGTGGTAAGAATGATACCTACAAAATCAAAATTGTTGTCCCTGCAGGAAGTACCGAAGAAATTGTTTATCAAGAGGATTTTGTCTATTCCGATGAGGAAATCTCCCCGATAGGCAACAAGATTACAATTTATTCTGGCGATGGATTAGGCGATACAGAGGTGGTGTTAAAACCAATTAGTGTCAAGGAAGAAAATGCATACGAGCCAACATATCTTACCCCAGGAATGCCAGTTGAAATGGATGTAGAAAAAGGCGCTTGGTTTAAGGTAGGTATAAATATGCAAAACAACACTGATACCGACAAAATCGTTTATGTTGAGATTGAAGGTGTCGAAGTAAGAATTGAGTAAATTCCAGTTGTGCGCCCAGCTAAGGGTGTGTAGTCAAGCCGGTGGGATTCCGGTTTATCCAAGGTTTAGCCAACCAGATAATAGCGAGTCTTGGGATGATGCCGGTAACGGCATTAGACAAGCGTAGACAGCAAGAAAGCAGGGTTGAATAGTGATTGAGCTTCGAAACGTTAACTTCAGTCGGTCGACGTCTTAACTGGTGCGGAAGACAATATCATGTAATGCGATATGGCGAGTGTTATGTGGCACTGCGGAGTCAGAGAACCAATCATGTTTTACATTGTGAATACACATCAACTGGGGAGAACCTGCCATTTCTCGAAGAAGAGTATGAAGTTGCAACTGAAAACGGAGGATTTCAAATGAATGGTAGGTGGTCGGACAATCCCATAGTACTGTAGAAATCGGGCAATGCCGATGGAGGGAAGGGGATTGCATAGTAAAGGTCTTACTGAGGACACATTATCCGTACTCAGGGACGGAGGAAATAATGGAAACGAAATTAGTAAGAATAGCTGAGATATCGGCAACAACAAAACATCCTATATTTACATCAGTGTACCATTTGATAAATGAAGATATGTTAAAGCAATGTCATAAGGAATTAGATGGGAACAAAGCAGTCGGAATTGACAAGGTAACCAAAGATGAGTATGGGAAGAACCTTGATAGAAATATCAAGGAACTGGTACAGAGGTTGAAAAACAAATCCTTTAAGCCACTTCCGTCACTGAGGGTATATATACCTAAATGGAAAGAAACGACCATTAGGGATTGCTTCCTATGAAGATAAGATTGTACAAATGGCAGTGAAGAAAATATTGGGTGCTATTTATGAACCGAGATTCCTAAACTGCATGTATGGATTCAGACCGAATAGGGGGTGTCACGAAGCAATAAAAGAAGTATACCAACGGATAAGCTATGGAAAAATCAGCTATATCGTAGATGCCGATATCAAAGGTTTCTTTGACCATATCGACCATGATTGGATGATGAAGTTCCTTGAATGGAATATACAGGATAAGAACTTATTGTGGCTAATACGTAAATACCTTAAAGCAGGAATAATGGAGCAAGGAAAATTCGAGCCAACAGAGGAAGGTTCGGCACAAGGCTCAGTAATGAGTCCGATGCTTGCAAATATATACATGCATCATGTGCTGACGCTGTGGTTTAAGCTGGTGGTGCAAAGGGAAATGCAGGGAGAGTGTTTTCTCGTCAACTTTGCGGATGATTTTGTTGCAGGATTTCAATATAAGTCAGAAGCTGAAAGATACTATAAAGAGTTAAAGGAACGAATGGAAAAGTTTGGTCTGGAACTTGAGAGTAGTAAAAGCAGACTGATTGAATTTGGGAGATTTGCAGAGCAGAATCGTAGAGCAAGAGGAGAATGTAAGCCTGAAACATTTGATTTTCTGGGATTTACCTTCTACTGTAGCAAAACTCGAAAGGGAGGTTTCGTGCCGAAGGTACAGACTTCAAGAAAGAAGTTTGAGCAAAAGGTTAGAGCATACAAGAACTGGATTTACGATAATCGAAATCGACCAATGCGAGAAATAATTAAAGAGTTGAATGCAAAACTAATTGGACACTATCGGTATTATGGTGTTACATGGAATTTTCGAAAGATAACAACATTCCTGCATAGAGTACAACAGTTTCTATTCAAAGCCATGAATAGGAGAGGTTGTAGACGGGCATACACATGGAATGGATTTGTGGAAATGCTCAAGTATTACCCGTTAGCAAAACCTAAAACGTACTATTGTTTATATTGAAGCGAATGTTTATGAGGAGCCGTATGCGGAAAGCCGCACGTACGGATCTGTGAGGGGCTAGGATTGAGAGGTCTTAGTCTACTCGACTATTGGGAAGGCGCAGAGAACGAAAAATCGATATTTGTGGAGGTAAAGAGTGTATGAAAAAGGAACTGCGTATTCTGGTTATTTTAATTGCTGTGTTATTGGTAGGAACAGTAGGTTACTATTTCATGCCAAAGAAATTCGGTAAGAATGTAAATCCTTCTGAGGTAGACCATATAAATGTGTTCGATGGAAATACAGGAACTGGTTTTACTATTACCGATTCAGAAGATATCGAATATATAGTGGCGAATATTCAAGGTATTTCAATGAAAAGAGATGGCATTTCACTTGGAAGAACAGGATACAGTTTTAAAATTAGTTATATAAACAGCAACGATAAAGATATCATACCTGTATTTATTCTCAATAGTGATAATACAATTTGTAAAGATCCATTTTTCTATAGATGTGATGGTGGATTATGCTTTGATTACTTAAAAGCATGTGAAGAGAAATATAGAACTAATGTAACAGAATCTATAGAAGAAAAATAACTTATTGCTGATAAATGTTTTGATGGGGCGATGGTTTTTACATTGATAATAATGGTAATTATTTTATTGGTTTTGATACCTGTAGGAATTGTTGTAGATAAAAAGATTGAAGCTTATTTTGAAAATAAAAGAGAACCTTAAATTCAAGTTTGACGAGGAGGTGCTTTACATGAATAAGAGTATATCAAGGATTATCGGTGTGATAATGCTGATTGTAGCTTTTGTATTTATAATGTTTGCATTGAACCATCCAGAAAAGAGTTTTCCTTGGAACAATACAATTACGTGGTTACTGTATGGTGTATATTTTCTTGTGACAGTAGTGCTGCTTATTGCTCCTAAAATGAAGAAGTGAGAAATTCCCGTTTATTGGGAAGTCACAGAGAACGAAAATCGATATTTATAGGAGGTAAAGCAGAATGAAATGTCCATATTGTGGTGAAGAAATGATAAGAGGATACCTAATGAGCTCACGAGACATTACTTTTGCAGTTGATAATCTGACAAAAGTTTTTCGCATTAAAAAATCGGACGATCTGGAATTGAGTAAAGGTTCAGAAGGAATCCCTCATTGTGAAGCTTATCGTTGCAATAGTTGCAAAAAGATTTTGATTGATTATGCGAATAGATAACTACTTCACCAAGCACATTTTTCAACCGGAATGTGTACCGCCCATGCAGAGCCAACACATTCCGGTCTGTTAAGGAACAAATCAGCCCTTACTACGATAGCAGACGCAGAACTATGCGCAAAACACAAGTTTAACGAATAGTTGTGTTTAGAAATAATCCTATAATACGCCTTTCGAAAGCTATTTTTAACAGATTTCCTCGGAATCCAGCAATATGGTAAAAGGCCCGTCATTTAACAGAGATACTTTCATATCGGCGCCAAAGATTCCTTTTTCCACGGTGGCGATGCTTTCACGGCATCTGTCGATAATGTATTCGTATAGTTCATTGGCTATATCCGGATTACCGGCTTTGATAAAGGATGGACGATTGCCTTTTTTGCAATCCGCATACAGAGTAAATTGTGACACCAGTAACAATTCGCCCTCCACCGCATGCAGATCCAGATTGGTCTTGCCCTGAGCGTCTTCAAAGATCCGCAGCCCCAGAAGCTTCTTGATCATTTTGTCGGCAATCTCTCTGGTATCTGTTTCGGCCACGCCGATCAGTACCAGAAAACCTTTGCCGATGCTGCCTGTTACCTCTCCATCTACTTTTACCTCTGCATGCTGTACCCGTTGTATTACAAATCGCATTTGTCTACTTCTCTCCTACGTTTTTCTCTTCTTGATCTTTTTTATCCTGGCTGAAATCAGTTTGATCTTTAAGCTCATGATCCTTTTGCAGTCTGGAATTCAGTGTATGGAATCCCTCTTCATCAATATTTTTCAGATAAGAATATTGTTCTGTCTCTACCGGCAGATCCTTTTTCCGAAGGAACGTATTAACTACTGCCTTGATAGCCGCATAGATCACTGCAAAGATAGGCACCCCGACGATCATGCCGAGAATACCGAATAATCCACCGAATACCGTGATGGCGAAAATCACCCAGAAACCGGTAAGCCCGGTGGAATTGCCCAGAATTTTGGGTCCCAGGAAATTTCCGTCAAACTGCTGTAACACCAGAATGAACAGGACGAAATAAACACAGTTTAAAGGGTGCATCGGATCCACCACAAGGATCAGGATGGCACTGGGAATAGCTCCCAGATAAGGACCAAAGAAGGGAATAATATTGGTCACACCCACAATCACGCTGACCAGTGCCGCATACGGTGTCTGCAATAACGTGGTTCCGATAAAGCACAGGCATCCGATGATAAAGGAATCTACAATCTTGCCGCCGATAAATCCGATGAAAGTGCTATGGGTAAAGCGAAAACTCTTGATCAGGCGGTTGGCTGTTTTCTGTTCAAAGAAAGCATAGGCCATTTTTTTTCGCTTGTCCGGCAAATTTTTCCTTACTTGCCAGTACATAAATGGAAATAACGAATCCGATGATAAAATCCCAAAGACTCTTCAGAATATTGATTACGCTCAAAGATACTGTCATGATCACCTGACTGGTCTTGGTCAGTACTGTGTTATTTAACCAATTCTCCAGTTCTACGGAATACTTATCAATCAGAAAAGTGATCTGACTGCCCAGCTCCGGATTGTCATCCATAAGCTTGCTGATCCATTTTGTAAAATTGCTGATGTAGGTGTCAAAATTGGAAGCAATATTTACAATACTGGGAACAATCTGGGAAAGCATCATGGCAACCAGACTATAAATCAGGGTGACGAACAAAAATGCCGTGATCAGTATGCCAATACCACGGACAATGGAATTGCGCTTCCTGCTCTCCTTCACCTTCATTTTCCGGCACAAAGGAAATAGCAGTTTGGTTTCTATAAAATTAAGTACCGGGGTCAGCAGATATGCCGTCACCAGTCCGAATACCACCGGCATCAGAATCCCGATGATCGTATGAAAGCCTGTCTTGATACTGCTTCCGTGGAATAACAGATAATAGAAACAAATACTGGCGGCAATGGTTAAGAATGCCGTTACCCCCCAACGAAAATACTTATTATTTTTTAAATCGTACTTCATTCACTCACACCTTTCTGTGTAACTCACTATGTTTAATATACTATGGTTTTGTCCTCACCACAAGAAGAAATCTGTCGTTTTGGTTGAAAAAGAATCTCCGCAAGTATAAAATAAATAAGAAGAAACGAATGGAGAAAAGAGTGAAAAATAAAGTAGATTTTTGGGCGCACTTATATAAGGGTTCATAAAACCCTGTTTTTACAAGTATAGAAAGCAGAAAAAATGTTAGTTATCGTTGCGTTTCACTAACTTAGAGCTGTCGTAACCAAGGCTTTCAAGGTAAGCAAACACATTGTTCTCATTCAAGACGACACTCTCTACATGATTCTGAGGGTCCATCAATTCCTCATAGTCAGTAGGGGTAAAGGGCTTCTTTTCTGAAACCATGTGGTAAATACAGACCATCATCATTCTTGCAATGGCAATGATTGCCTTTTTGTGTCCACGTCGCTTTTTGATTCGACCATATTTGATTGCAAAATAAGGCTGCTTTTTGCTCTTAATTGCAGCAAGGGCACATTGAACCATCATTGGTTTCAGGTAATCGCCTGCTTTGGCAATGCGGACAGACTTTTTCTTACCAGCGGATTCATTGTTGGCAGGAGAAAGTCCGCACCAGGAACACAGATGTTTTGCATCATCAAAAATATCCATATCAACGCCTGTTTCTGCAAGAACAATCGTGGAACTTAACTCTGTCATGCCGGGCATGGTACTGACAAACTCCACGAACTCGTAATAAGGCTTGATGCGGACATAGAGTTCCACTTCGGTCTGGGTAATCATATCATCGAGATATTCCAAGATGCCCCCGGGCAAGCTCTAGTTTTTTAGCCTGATCTGTTTCAATAGTGTAGCCTTTGATGGCTTCGATGATTTCATCAGACTTGGATTTAGCCCCTTTCTTTATGAGTTTGCGGACAGCTTTTTTCATCCATGGAATCGGCAGTATGCTCCAATAGATAAGAGATGATTTCAGTTGCTGTCTTGCCAAAAGGATCAGAAAGAACACTGGCAATGCCGACATTGGAAATGGTCATACAGTTCTGGATGCGATTCTTCTCGGAAGACTTCATGCAGACCAGCTTGAAACGGTATCTGGAAAGTTCCCTAAGCTGACGAAAATCTTTTGGAGGAATAAAGGAACATCTGACAAGATCAAATTTGTAGAGGTCGGCAATCCATTTAGAATCCTTTTTGTCCGTTTTCTTGCCTTTAATGGCTTTGACATACTTCGGATGTGTAAGGCAGACATCAATGTCATTTTCGAGATAATTAAAAATAGGAATCCAATACTTTCCGGTGGATTCCATACAAACATGATAGCAATTATTCTCGATAAGCCAGTTGTGAAACCTTTGAATATCTGAGTTGATGGTTGAAAAAAGATTTTTGCAGATATTCGGATATGCCGTCCTTATTGGTAGTTACGATGGTTGCAACGATAACATTTTTGTGGACATCAAGTCCACAGCAGATGGAGTATTTTAACTTCATCATTAAAGTATCACCATAATAAAAAAAGGGAATAGCAACATTGACTGTCATCCTGCGACTGAATAAACATGGTTTATTACCAATGATAAGAGTCCGGGCTCAATGTCCCACTTGTTTGTGCTTGTAAGGATGACGGCACATATAACTATACGGGGTCGAAATAAATTCGCCACTTCTCCTTCCGTGCTCTGTAGTGTATTGCTATTCCTTGAAAGAATTATAAATCAAAGAGTGGAGGGGCACAACATTTTTCATAACTTGTTTGTGCCTTGAGCGAAGCGAAAGGAATGACAAAAACTATGACATTACAAAAAGTACTCAGTCGTGTCAGACAGGCCGTAGAGGATTATCATATGATAGAGGAAGGCGACCGGATCGCCGTGGGGATCTCCGGTGGCAAAGATAGTCTTACTCTTCTGCTGGCACTCAATGAATTAAGAAAATTTTATCCGCAGAAGTTCAGCATTTATGCCGTAACCGTGGATCTGGGATTTCAAAATCTGGATCTGAACGAGATCCGGGCACTCTGTGCCTCCCATGAGATTCCTTACACCGTAGTAGAAACTTCTATCGCCAAAATCGTGTTTGAAGACCGCAGGGAAAATAATCCCTGTTCTCTCTGTGCCAAAATGCGTAAAGGCGCTCTGAATGACGCCATAAAGGATCTGGGCTGCAATAAGATTGCCTATGCCCATCACGAGGATGATGTTGTGGAGACCATGATGCTCTCCCTCTTTTACGAGGGACGTCTGCATACCTTTTCCCCGGTAACGCATCTGGACAAAACCGGACTGACGGTGATCCGGCCGCTAATCTATATGCGGGAAGCCGAGGTCATCGGCTTCGTGAACAAATATCAGGTTCCCGTGGTCAAAAGTCCCTGTCCCGCAGACGGACATACCAAGCGGGAATACATCAAAGAATTATTACAACAGATTCATCGGGAAAATCCCGGTGTCAGGGATCGTATTTTCACCGCGATCCAACGAGGAAATATGGAAGGTTGGTCAGATTACTTTGGCAGTCATTAACGAAGAAAATTATCACGATGAACAGAATAAAAACAATATCTTAAAACTCCGCAAGGTTCTGGATACGCTCCCCAGCTTCTGCAGAGATTTTTTCCGTGGAATTGAGCCTTATACTTCCACCAGAACAAGACTGGCTTATGCCTATGATATTCGACTTTTCTTTGAATTTCTCCATGAGAAAAACAGTTATTGCCATAAAATGGAGATTACTGAATTTCCCCTTTCAGTTCTGGATATGGTACAGCGGACGGATATCGAAGAATATCTGGACTATATGAGCCTGTATCAGAAGGATGGGAAAAATATTACGAACGAGGAACGGGGAAAGGCAAGAAAACTGGCCGCTCTTCGAAGCTTCTATAATTACTATTTTCAGAGCGAACGTATCGAGAAAAACACAGCGGCACTGGTTCCTCTGCCGAAGCGTCATGAAAAAGAGATCATCCGTCTGGAACCCAATGAGGTGGCTATTCTGTTAGATCAGGTGGGACGGCACCAAGCTGACCAAAAAGGAACTGGAATACCACAAGAAAACAAAGCTCCGGGATATTGCCCTCCTGACGCTTCTATTGGGAACCGGCATCCGTGTATCGGAATGTGTAGGTCTGGATATTAACGACGTGGATTTCAATAACGGCGGCATCAAGATCCGGAGAAAAGGTGGTTATGAAGCAATCGTCTACTTCGGCGATGAAGTAGAAACCGCTCTGCTCGACTATCTGGAGCAAAGGGAACATATCATTCCAGCCGAAGGACATGAGAATGCTCTGTTCCTGTCCCTGCAGAATCGCCGAATGGCCGTCCGCTCCGTAGAGAATCTGGTAAAAAAATATGCCTCCCGGGTAACCACCTTAAAGAAAATCACGCCCCATAAACTACGCAGTACCTACGGTACCGAACTCTATAAAGAAACCGGGGATATCTATCTGGTAGCAGATGTTCTGGGTCATAAAGATGTAAATACCACAAGAAAACACTATGCCGCACTGGAAGAACAACGCCGTCGGCAGGCCGCCAATGCTTTTCATCTACGGGAACACAGCAATAGACATTCGGACCAGCCGGACAAATGACAATTAGAAAAGATACCCAACACTTTTGGTGTATTAGGTTAATCATCTCTGCATAAAATGGAAAGTTAGTTAAATACATTGGCAAAATCCACGAACTCCCGGAGCATGCGATACACATGTCTCGATGTAAGGTCTCCGGATGTGAATTTTCTACGAAAAGTTATGAGTAGTTCTCGTCATGACGGGGCCGCCTACAGTCGACATCCATGTCGACTGTAGGCTGACGCGGACATCGTGTCCGCTTTCCCCCTGCCTTTCAGCACTTTTCTAGAAAATATCAACATCCTCCGACAAACATCTTCGACATGCCACCGCATACGCCGGGAGTTCTACGTTTTGGAAAGCTTTCAAAAACCAGTAGCCCCGGCTGGGTATAAGAATAAGCAGTGCCGTAAGCAGACGTCGGTACCACCAAGGGACGCATTGCGGTCGTACTATGACCGCTTATGTACCGCTACGCTCTGCGACAGGAGCGCATCGTACTAAAGTACGAGCGTGCCGCGTTTCTTATACCCTGCCAAGGGCTACGGGGATATTTCGCTAAATTTCCATTTATCACACTCTTTCTTATCACTTCACAAACTCATAAGAATAATAAGGTACGATCAACGTCTGTCCGGTGCGGATGCTGTCCTCTTCCGCCAGATGGTTGATGCTCTGTACCTCATCTATATATTCCTTCTTATCCTTATACTCTTCATAATCAATATAATCCTCGGACAGATCCCATAAGGTCTCTCCGTAAGCTAGCGTCACCTGAGTATAGTATTTGAACTTTAACTGTTCTTCCCCGGAGCTTGCCAGAGAACGGATTCCCTGATAGGATACCGCACAGAAAATAATCACACAGACCGTAGCAATCATGGTAAGGATCCTGCGCTGCATCTGCATCCTCCTTCTTAACTGTCTCTTATATAATCTTAACTCTCTGTCCGTCATATGGTATACACTCTTCTGTACTCTCATAACACACCTCACATAAGAAAATCTGTTCGGGAACATTTGTTCTTTCTGCTTGTATTATATCGAACATGCATTCTTCTGTCAAGTTAAAAATCGAACATATTTTTGGAATATATGTTTGCTTTTTTACTTTTTGCTATGCTATAATCCCATCTTTGACACTTAAAGAAAAGTATAGTGGCAGAATCCATTGATTTTACTTGGATTCTGCCACTTTTGATGTCTTAGAGTATGTTGTATGGAGACATCACTTTAAAATGAACCTAGATTATTCACGGCTGATCCGTGAATAATCTAGGTTCATTTTTTAATATGGTAACGATAATTAAGAGTTATCAGGTAAAAGAGGAGACGTTAACGCCTTTTCTCTTCTTCCCCTTCTTCGCTACTTAATGGTTGCTCAATAACAAAAAATCCGCATAAATCCCTTGAAAATACTGAGTTTTCCACTCAAGAGTAGTATAAGGAATGCAGAGAAAATATATAAATTGCTATAAAAACCTTGCATTTGGGGGAAAACTCATGTATAAATTCGAACGATATCGTCAGCTTGACCTGCAAATTTCAATCAGCCCGTCGGGTTCAAGATGGATCCGGAAAACCGCTGGGTTAAGAAATCGGAAACGATTCCGTGGGACACTATTGAGGAAAAGTATGCAAAACTGTTTCCGAGTAAAACCGGAATGCCAGAAAAACCTCTCCGTATGGCACTTGGCTCTCTTCTGATCCAGAAAAATGGATCTCAGCCTTGATGAAAAGAGAATGGCCCGGATAGAAAAGATGTCTTTTGATGCTTATAACGAAAGTGATGTTCTCATCGCAGCCGTTGAGCGGTATTTCGAAAGAACGGGTCATTATCCGGAACGCATTCTGGCAGATAAAATCTACAGGAACAGAAACAACCTTGCCTATTGCAGGGAGCACAGAATCCGCTTATCAGGGCCGTCTCTGGGAAGGCCAAAGAAAAATGCCGTAACTGACCGAAAGACGGAATACAAAGACAATGCTGATAGAATTGCAGTGGAAAGAGCATTTGCCCTTGCGAAACAAAAATATGGACTCGGTCTGATTACCAGCAGGCTGGATGAGACGACGAGAAGCTCCATAGCGCTGTCAGTCATAGCAATGAATGTGGATCGAATAAACTAATTACTAGTTAGTTACAATCTGCAAATTATCTTTAAGACATTCTCAATAATTGAATGAAGGATTTACATTAAAATCAATCCCCAATTCTTGTAATTTTGTAATTACTAGTTTAATCTTAGGTGCCTTAGCTTTTAATATACATGCTTCTCTTTTTTCAAGCATTTGCTTCGCAATAACAAAATTAACATTAGCTGTTTTTGCAACAAATTTTATTTTTTCTGCATCAACTTCTGTTACATTTTTTATATACAGACTGTATTCCGTTTCATCTCTATCAATATCTTCAATGTATGTTGTTATTATATTCCACCCACACATAGGGCATCTCCATCCTTGAGTAGCACCTTCGATACTCCAATTCATTTTTCCTTTACATTTTTCACATATCATTTCCTAATTACCTCTTGGAGAAAATAATTTAAATGTCTCTCTATTATTCATACCTGCAACAAAATAATTACCATTTGGTGTAGACCATAAATAATTTGTCGGTGCATAAACTTCAACATTTAGCTTATTTGCCAAATTCTGTGCAAATCCATTATCCAAAGCACCTGTATTACAAGACCATAACCTAATTGTCTGTCCGTTATAACCATCTGAATTTTGTATTAATCTAGAAGCCGTTCTGTGATCAACTGTCATATGTTGCCCATTATGAGTAATTTGTATGCCATTAGGTGTTCCATGTGCAATTACATCTAAATAACCATTCGTATCCACATCTGTCCTACGACTAATATTACTAACAAACGCATCATCAGCGTCCATAAAAGTAGCATCTCCAACAGAGTATTTACCACTCTGGTATCAAAGACCACATGGGCATCGTAACTTCCCCTCCTTTCCTAACTTTTTCTCTCTTTATTTTCTTCTATGGCAAAATGTCCGCCCTTGACGGTATCCGTCTTTCTTGCATCAAATCATTATAGCTACGGCAGGTACTTGCTGCTCCATCCGCCCCAATCATATTGTTCCACTTGTATCCTTGCCTGTTCAAAACGATGTCTGAGTCATCTCCTCACTTTCTCCCTGATCTGCCTGCAGCATGCTTTCCACAAAGTCTTCCTTTAACAGTTCACGTATCTGCCGCATATCAATCGCATACTCGTAGTAATAGTAATCACGCAAGGTTACAATCACAAAATCCTTTCCTGCCAAAGCTTTGTCCACATCATCTCCCCAAAATGCACTCCATCTCTCTGAAAACGACATCTCCCTCTCTTTTATGTACCACTCTATATCTCTATCATCGCCATATCACTCAATTCTCGTTCTCCAATTTATTCTTTGGAATACCTAAAATATAATATCCCTGAAAAGATATTCCTTTTTCAAAAGGGAAATAAATATATAAATACTGTTGATCTAACCCTATATTCTGACTACTAAAACGGTCAAAACCTTCTCCTGTCGTACTTGCACTAACTTGTTCTTGAAACGTTTCCGAAAACTGTTTAATTACATCCGGGGCATGCGCATCTTCGGAACTAAATTCACTGTAAGTTCCTGCATATACCTCAAAATTTCCCGTCTGCAGCGCTTGCAGTACCTCATTAATGTCTGCAAAATCACTAAAGTAAATGTATTGCCCTTTTTCTATATCAATAGTAACCGGATATTGATGCATATAGGACGGTCCTCCCACGCACGAATCTATAGAAAAAACTAGACTTATATAATCATTATCCAACCACAGAAGATCATAATCAATTACATCGCCTGCATAGGCATGTGCATCTTGAACTTCCTCTTCCAGCTGTGCAACGGCTTTCACATATGTTTTCGCATACACAGAAAATGCAGCATCTTTTAAAAGTGAGTTCACTTTATTTATGTCTATGTTCAAACCGATACCATCTTCCAATTGTGGATAATTTATCGTTATATTGTATATATTTGTTTCATTTCTTTCCCTTCCAAGAGAGTATACATCATTCTTCACTTGTAAAGTTCGCTTATTCTCCATGCTGTTTAATACTGTATAAAAAACAATCAAGCTTATGAGCAAAATACCAACTATTCCGCAAAATACCTCTTTCCTATATATTTTTATACTTTTCTTAATCTCTCTATTCTGTCTTAACTTCATTATCAAAGACCTCTCATATATTTTTAAATCCTTTCCTAACTTTTTCTCTCTGTATTTTCTTCTATGGCAGGATATCCGGCCTTGACGGTATCCGTCTTTCTTGCATCAAATCATTATAGCTACGGCAGGTACTTGCTACTCCATTCGCCTCAATCGTCTTATTCCACTTATATCCTTGCCTGTTCAAAATGATGTCTGAGTCATCTCCTCACTTTCTCCCTGATCTGCCTGCAGCATGCTTTCTACAAAGTCTTCCTTTAACAGTTCACGTATCTGCCGCATATCAATATGCATACTCGTTGTAATTGTCCTTTAAAATAACAATCACAAAATCCTTTCCTGCCAAAGCTTTGTCCACCTCATCTCCCCAGAACGCACTCCACCTCTCTGAAAACGACATCTTCCTCTCTTTTATATACCACTCTATCTCTCTGTCATTTCCATTCAAAGTCTCCAGGAGATCACGCTCTGCCCCTTCCCGGCTATATGTAGTGCCTTACCTTATAGAAATCTAAATCTGGTTCTCCATCCCATGCTGTGATATGCTTAAATCGATCCTCCATCAGCATTTGACACAGACCATTCAAATCGGATACAACATCTTTTAGTTCGAGAACCTTCATCTCCTCACAGTCAATCGTCGTTGCCATCATTGTGGTTGGTAATCCATACGGTCCTTTCCGCTGACGCACTACCCATCCAGAGTAACTGATGCTTATAAACTTCTCATCCGCATATTCTACATCGCATCGATGTGTTCCTACATGAAAACGATATTCCCACCCATCATCAGGATAAGAATCAGGTGGTTCCATTTCCATCACTTTTTTTCTATCATCTTCGAGCAGCTGATTGATTTTTCTTTCCTTTTCCTTATCTCTGCTTCCAACCATCTGCAGATATACAAGCTTGTCCACGTCGTAATATTCATCTTTATACGTATAAGTCGTTTCCTCAAACTGAAAGGAGAGATCCGAACTTTTCCGCTCCCATCTCACAAAACAGAATATGCAAACTATCACCGACACTGCCATCACTGCGGCTGTTATGCACCAACCCTTCTTTGCTACTTTTTTCATGTCTCTCTCCACAGATAAATTCGATCTCTTTCTGCACCGAATCCACTCTTATATTCTATCAGACCTTTCCCCTTTTCCCAAACAAACCTCTCATAATATCCTGTTTCTGTAAGATCATTATAACTGCGATAGGTACACACTGTTCCCTCTACCATAATCTCCTCGTGCCACCCCTTTTCTTCCTTCAGTGAATCCTCTTTCCCCATCTCCTGACAGACTACCGTCCCTCTTGCGATGAAATCCTCCTCATTTTTTATATTGACTTCCTCCATCTTATTCTCATCTATTCGGTAAATTTTATCTTCCGATACATAAAAATATCCAAGAAAAAATCTATCCCTGCCGTAAAAATATCTGCTGTCATCCTCTGTATCACTCTCTATCATCATTGTATACAAAATACCGTTTTCCCACTGCTCCACCTGTTCCACTTGTATCTTTACTTGTTCATACTCTCCAAAAGGGGTGCTTGCGAACTCCGCCTCAAACGCTGCCGTCTCAGTTCCATAATCAAAGAAAAACGATGTCTGATCTATCATCTCACTCTTTTTTTTAGACCATTCCTCGCACAAGATAACTGTAATTAACAGAATAAAAGCTATGGTACTATTAAATATTAGTTTATTCCTTTTCATCACTTGCCTCTTCATCTAACGATACTATTAACAAATATATTCCCGGTTGCTTATCTACCAAATTAGGATCATATACTCCATCACTAGTATAATATCTTTCAAATAACCGGACTATATTTAACTTTCATGGTACAATGCATATATCAACTGATGGAGGCGTTGTACTTATGGGAAGAAAATCAAGTATTATCAATTTAACTGCAGAAGACCGTGAATACCTCGAAATGCAAACACGTGCCCGCACAATTCAGGCTCAGACTGTAAGCCGTTCCCGCATCCTGCTTTTGCAAGCAGATGGCTGCTCTACTGACGACATTGCCGATAAAGTTGGAATCAACCGTAAGAGCGTCATGCTTTGCTTAAACAAATATGCAGAAGGCGGTGTGGAAAACGCTCTCTTTGACGCACCAGGCCGTGGTCGCAATGCCGAAATCACGGACGATGAGAAAGCTTGGTTCATCAATATCGCCTGTCAGAAACCAATTGATTTTGGTTATGCCGCAGAGACCTGAACCTATGCCAAGCTAACGTCACATATCAATAAAAACGCAGAAGCAGCTGGCTATACAAGGCTTTCCACCATTCACAAAAGCACAGTTCATAGCATTTTGGACGAAGCTGAAATCAAGCCTTTTCGAATCAAATATTACTGCGAAAACCGGGATCCTGATTTTGACAGCAAGATGCATAATGTTTTGTTAGTGTATAAGCAGCTTTCAATGCAGTTCGATGAAGATGGGCATCTCATTCCATGGGCAGAAGACAAAGAATTTGTCCATGTGCTTTCCTATGATGAGAAGCCTGGAATACAGGCAACTGCCACAACTTCGGAAGACCTTCTTCCGGATGAGCGCCACAGTACGATCAGCAGAGACTATGAGTATAAGCGTCTTGAGACGTTGTCATTGCTTTGGCAGGAATCGACTTACAGACCGGAGAGGCCATCCCACTGGTTAGCGAGACCCACAACAGCAAGGACTATATCGAATTTCTGAAAATACTCGAGCAAAGGTTTGACACTAATAAAACCATGCTTTATTTCTTCTACAAAAGGTTCTCCCTTATAGACGCCCACATAAAACTCATGGGTTTCTGTGATGTAACTTGCGCGCAGGTAAGATATCACAATAATCTCCTGCTCTGCCTCTGACGTGATCGCCCCTAGAACACTCTCAAACTGCTTTCGCACATTTCCGACATTGCTTTCAAATTTTTCTCTGATCTCTTTTAACCGTTCCCTTTTCAACCCGTTTATTTTTTCAGACAAAAAATCTTTCATAAGTCCAGACCGCTCCAGTACATTTTGTTCCATCGACCTGCTCTCCCCTGTCATGGCATCCACCCTTTCCGTCGTGCAAAGAAAATCCTCCCCCGATCTTCTATGAGCATCATATCATCGTTCAAAAGCGTACATTTTTTCTCCAGCTCCTCATGTCCCCATAGCCGGTGTCTGACCTGCAAGAGCAATGTCTCCTCTTCATCATAATCCTCCATGTTATTGATTTTAATTCCTTCCTCCTCAATCAGTAGTTCGAGATACGGCTGAAGGATTCCCCAATGATTAAACTCCGACAACGTTATATATTTTATGGCGTAATGTGGGTCTTCAGTTGTCCGTTCCTGCAATACAGGGTTATTAGGATAGCGGGAAGTTGGTTCTCCCTCACGGTAATATTCTCCGGTATACTCCAGTTCATATCCGATAAAGTCTGTGGTAACGAACATCGCTTCTTCTAAAGGCATTCCCGATGTTAATTCCGGAGTCAGCTCCGGAATGATTACCTCTCTTTCAATACGCCATGTCCCAAAAAACGGAATTTTCCTTTCTCCGCCAAATGCTGCAATAAGAATGATACATACGGCTACACATAAGATCAGAACTGCCACCGCCTTTGTGTGTTTTCTTATTTTGCACCTAATCATTTATAAATACCTCCCTCCTAAAAGCCCTATTTTAGACTGCTTTTACAACGGTTACGCAACTCTCCGCGCCAAAAGCGTCTTTCCCCAAAATTCTACGAGCATAGTGTCCTCATTCAAAAGTGTAAAGCGTGTTCCCACCGGAATAAAATCATACGTTTCATAAAACACCGTTTCCTCAAAATCTATATAAACCAGTAAATGCAGTTCCATGCCGTCTCTTTGACCGTAATATTTATCATCATGCCAGTCAATCCCCTCTTCCTCCATAAAATCACACACATGTGGCAAAAATCTGCCCCCATCGTTCACAGTAAAAATGTCTTCAAAAAACAAACCGTATTCAGGATCCGTGTATGTATTTTCCCCTATCCGGAAATAATCTGCAGTATACTCCAGCTCATATCCGACAAAATCTTCGGAATCATATAAATCCTCTTCCGCCACTCCATCTTTGGTCGTTCCTGTATACATTTCTGAAATGACCGCCACCTTTTCAATGTACCATGTCCCAAAAAATGGTAATTCTGCTGCGCCTCTTTCTCTCCCGCATCCTGATATGCCGACCGTACATATGGCCAAAAACGCTATCACCTTTGCATATCTTCTCATCCTACTGATAGCCATTGATAAACACCTCTGCTTCTTTTGCCCTTCGTTCATCATAATCATGTTGTGCAAACACTTCCCGTACTTCTTACAGAGTTAATGAAACAATTTATATGGATACCCATAATCTTCTTTCTGCTGTTTTTTCAAGTCTGTTCCAAATTCCACATGCATGTTTTTTGACCATTTCCATGCATATAATAAACAATTCCTTTTCCCTTTTCCCAAACCATCAATAAATAATCTTTTGAACCGTAAAAATAATCATTATAATAACGAAAGATCCTTTTTTCTCCATCTGCTTCTACAAATGCATGATATCCGGCATCATCCACTACATCAGCCGTTCCGTTTTCACAGCAGACAATCGTCCACTCTTTTAAAAATAAATCCTCATCTGATTCCAGACCGGAAATTATGATCTCATTTTTCTCCTCCGTATACCCACCGGTGTCTGACGGCATATAATAAATATCCTCAGACGTAACATAGTAATATCCCAGATATTCTCTCCCCAACGCGAATTGATCGAACGGATCTGTCACATTCAGCTGATCCAGTTCTAAAGCATATAAGCTGCCATTTTGAAAGGATTTCAGTTCTTTTATATGCAAACTGATATCCTGCCAAATATCCCGATAGCTATATGGATAAAAATATCCTTCATATTCTACTTCTTTCTGTGTCGGCATATAAAACCATGTATTTTGAGGCTCATGTCTGCTTTCTTCTTTATCATTTTCACTGCACAAAATCACAAGAAGGATCAAAAACAAGCTTACTACAATGGATGAAAGAAAATTTTTTATCATATTATTTTCCTCCCAGGATCTATGCAAAACGCCGTTTAGTCATCAAGGCTTGGATAATACGACGAATTTCTCCACTCCTCTAATGAATGTATACACTTCAAACTCACTGTCTGCCAGTCCTACCATATCCTTCCATAAAACCTTATCAAAATTGACACTCACATAAAACGTGCTCCAGCTCACACTGTGATCCTCCCACATCTCGCTCACATGAACGGAATAATACTCTCCCAAATATTCACTTCCCGCCCCATCTTTGTATACTTCCTCTGTTTCAAGATCATATGTTTGATATAAATACGCCTGTCCATCATTCTTCAGATCTACATAAGCAGCCCAGTCATCAATCTCCGGCATCTGTTCCGAAAGGCAGTCTGATATTTTAACAATCGTATCTTCCCGTGTTTTGGCATTCTGCGTACACTCCTCTGCTTCTCCGAAGGCTAATGCTGTGGAAATTTCACTGTCATCACTCCCACACACGGCTGCCACATGCTGTCAGCAGACCTGCCATAGCCAGTACCACAAAACTTATTTTCCTTCCCTCCATAGGATATACTCCTCCCAATCATTTTCCTCGTCATCCCACATAAAATAATCGTGCATTATAGATGCCGCCGTATCGCCATAGTCACTTCCCGTTGCATAAATAGGTCCTATGATAGATACATAAATAAATGGATTGTCCTTATATTCCCATGCTTCCGCATACCTCTCATCCAATAAAATATCTGAATGGTCAACTATACTTTCTTTGTAAGATTCATAACGGCGAGGACCAGGATGAGGAAGTTTCTCACTATACATATTACCACATTCACAAGTACCAAATGAATAGATATTCTTATTAACTTCACAATCACTGCATGTCATAAGCGGTTTCCCGTTTTCAGCAAGTATTCCATGATCTTCATAAGCATCTAATTTTACATCTTTACTTTATCACAATGAATAACAGCCTCTCTTGTGACATACTCCTCTTCTTTTACAATACCTACTTTACTTAACTCTTCGTAAAAAGCATAGTGTTTCACCATCATATCACACGCAATATGTTGGTATTGTTTTTTAAAAATTCCTTTCGAAAACTTTCGAAGGCAATTTCCCTCCAATTCAAAAGTAAAATCTCCTGCTATAATGGCATCTCCATTTTTCTGTACCTTTTCTTCCGGCATAAGACTTTCTCCCTATATAAAAATTCCGTTATATTTCTTCCGTATTTTCAATCAGAATTGCGAACTTGTTTCGCAATTACCTATAAATAGTTTCCACTATTTAACTGCTTTTTTATACTCTTCATTATACAACCACTCACACTCTATATCACTCCATTCCGTTCCCGAAGCACTTCGCCCGTCTCCCTGTTAACAGCATAACTTGTAAGATACTGATAATGAGTAAAAACAGGTTCATAACCATGAGTATAATAGTCTGTATAATCTGCAAAAATATAATATTCCTGATCTTCCGTCATACCTCTACATGAAAAATTTCTTACACAAGGAAACTCCTGATCTTCTGGAAACTGATATACATATACCGACTGTTCCTGTTTATATGTTCTTACAACTATTGAATCATAATCCCCCTCATCCGAATACATATAATAAAAAAGAGCTCTTGCAGCTTGTTCCTCCAGCATCTTTCCATCTGAAACATCCTCATTAAAATATAACTGATTAACCGCCTTTTCATATGCTTCACTATAAAGCAATTTATAACCTGCATCAGTCTCTATCCATTGAGACTCCCGAAGAACTTCGCCTGTCTTCCTATTAACTGCATAATCCGTGTGATATTCATCATAGAATCCCTGCGAAAGGGCATCTGTTACATAACGTGTATCGTGTGCAAAGACATAATATTGCCCATCTTCTGTCCTATCTTTGCTCTGTAACATTTCATACTGCAAGTCACTTTTTTCCTGCGTTTGGTATAAATATACCATTTCTCCCTGCTGCATAGTAGAAATAACCTTTGCGTCATAATCATAGTCACAATCTGAATATATGTAATCAAAAACAGCCTTTGCCGCTTCTTCCTCTGTCATTTCAAAAGTGTATATCTCGTTCTTCACTTGTAAAATCCGTTTATTCTCCGTACCGCTTAAGACTGCATAAAAAGCAATTAAACTTATGATCACAATACCCGCTCCACAAACATACTGTTTCCCACCTTTTCTTTGATTCATTGGTTTCCTACCTTTTCTTTGATTCATTGTAATCTTTCCATTCCATCATATGCAAAATCTGCACATCTCCATTTTTATCGATACTGAAATATCCTTCTGCACTGCTAGTCCACTCCTCAAACGTGCAAATAGTTTCATTACATTCATACTCATCATTCTCATCATATACACCATTTCCATTACTATCATTCCTGTAAAATGCAATTGTTTTAAACGCATTTCCAGAAAACTCAAATTTATAAAAGGAATAGCTTTCTTTATTTTCTTTTGTATATTTATACACAATCTCGCCATTTTTGCAAACACCATAACATTTTAATGTTTCTTCCACCTGTTCATGAAACAAGACAAACAGCACATTATTTTGATATGCAAGAATATAATAATCTCCCGATGTCTGAATATGTAACTCCGGTATATGATCTCCATTTATGTCACACGTCAGATACTTCATACTTCCATCATCCATATTTGCTATCGTACTTCCACCAGAATTTTCCAACGCTCTCTCTCCTGACAAAAACTCATCATATGCCCTCATTGCCTCATCAGTATTCCCATGCAGCGCTTCTGTTCCAGTAAAATTTTTTCCAAAAGCCTCCTCATACGTTACCATAGTAACAGGGCAATCAAGCATTGTAAAAAAGTCTTTTGTCACTTCATCCCATTGTTCCTGATTCAGATGCCCGCTCATACTTTCATCTCCGAATATATAAATTTCATATTCTATTCCAGTCTCGCCATAATAAGCAGTAAAATAAATTTCATTCTCCACTTCTCCTGCCCTATTCAATGTTTTATATCCATATCGGGTATTATTTGCACTCGTAGAATTACAGTATCCTATCTGATTCGAACCAAGAAGTGCTTCATATTCGTTCAGCCAGTGATAAACTTCCACTTTTTGTTCTTCCACAAGATACTTTAATATGCAGAAACCATTTATTCCAATGTCCATTAGCAATTCTGGAAGTCCATCCCCATCACAATCAATAAAACGATATCTTGTTTCTTTTACAAATTGTTCTATAAACTCCATGTCATCTAAATCAGATATCCCTCGTAGATGATCCCGAAAATAGACAGCCTTTTTTTCTTCTTCATACTCCAATGGCATCTGATTTGTAATGATCCTATAAAAGTTCTCTTTATATGCCAGTGCCACCTGATCTGTATAAATCTCCCAATTAATCGAATATTCTTTTGACGAAAAATCAACTTTCTTTACTGACTCACATATGTTGCTGCTGTCCTGTTCGTTTGTATAATTTGTTTTGTTTTCTCTTACGCTGTTTTCCTCTGTTTCAATTTTTTCATTTCGGTTTCTGCCACCTGTTTATAATTTAAGACACCAACCAGCAGAATTATAACTACTATTCCTATCGTCCCCATATTCACAATCTTTCTTTTCACAATAACCTACATTCCTCTCTCATATACAATAATATCTATCACAACATAATCAGACATATTCTCTCATTTGTACCCACAATACATTTGCCATCCAAATGCGGCATCTTAAATTCCATGATATCACAATATCCATCCATTCTCTCTGGCATAAAATCCGGTTTTAAATCCTTGTCCTGCGTTTGGTATTGCCATTTTAATAAAGTTTGTGCATTCAATTTATTCATTCCAAATGCATATTGCAGAATCTCTGGATGTTCTGTTATATCTACTTCATTTGTCTCTTGTAAGTTAATTAATCCTATATTATTCACGGCACAGCCGTGAAAGTGGCTGAAAGCCACATAGTTACTGTATTTTAGCTGAATATTGATTTTCACCTATCAAGTGAATGAAAAAAGAGCATCCATTTGTGGTAAAATTAAGGTGTTCAAAGTCTTAACAATCCCAAACAAAGGAGCCCTTTATGAGTATTGTAAACACCTTAGCCTTAGAAAGCAATAGACAGATTAAAATAATTTTTTATGGAGGAGATCTCTCATCCGATGCAGGCTTGCTTCTTATCAAAGAATTCATAAGCAAACTTGGTATTGATACGCTTTTAGAAAAAGCGTTTAAAACCAATGATCCTGTATTCAAGTCTGTACTTGAAAAAGATGCGCTTGCATCACAGCCTACGGTATCAAGATTCTTTAATCGTATGGATAAAGACACTTTAAACCAGTTCCTTGCGATTGCCAGAGTACTTCGGAGGAAAATTTACAGTGTTCAGATGCCACAGGCTGTTATTCTGGATCTGGATTCCACTCTTCTTGATGCATACGGCAGACAGCAACCGGATTTTGTTTCTTTGTATCCATATCTGTCCTCCTTTTGTTAGTTTTAACTAACCATATCTCATAAAAAAACCGACAATTTATGATTCCTGTGTTCACAAATTATCGGTTGATAATCGATGCATCTGAACGCTTTTTCCTAGAAATACTCTTTCCAGCCGTTATTATAAAAGGAACGCAGCTCCCTGATATATCCTTCTGCTGCCTCTCTCGGCATATCATGAACTACTACTTCAAACAATCCCGCATAAAAGCCACTGCAGACCACATGGATAAATTCGTCATTGATTCGTCCCGTCCTGTAAGACTCACTTCCGAGATTTACCAAAAATCTTCTGGTAGCCTCTGCATCAATTTTTACCAGACCCTCCAAAAATTCCTGATAATATCCAGGTGGTGAACATTTCACTACTAATTTAAACTCGTCAAAACAGTCATAAAGAATTTCAATTTATAATTTCATATTTCTCAACCATTTTCAGAACTTCCGCCATAAAATCGTCTTTTCCATGGGTAAGGTATGCAAAACTAATTTTGTATACCCCCTCCTTTGTATAAATCCGCAGCTTTTTCCAGGTTCTTTTCCCCTGCTTTACTGCTGTAACTGCTTCGATTCTCTGTATGTTCCGCCAGTATAACTCCGTTTCCTTTCGTATAGGATGTTTTATCATCATTTTTTCTTCCGAATACCATACTCTTGTATTACACATGATAAACAGAAAAATCAAACATGCCACACCGTAAATCGGCGCAAACAACAGGGAAAACCATTCCGAAGGCTCACTCTGTGAAAAACCCCGCAATGGATTTTCCTCCCCCGAAAGCAACAGCATTGCCAGATATTCCAGCAGGATTAAAATTCCCAATCCTGCCAGAATATAGTACTCCGTCCCGTATCGCAGAATCCGCTTCTGCGGACTTTCGTAGACCTGAGAGCGGTAATACACGGCAACCGTTTCAGGGCGTTTCTTCCTGAGTACGTCACAGAATAGCTCATAATTCACCATGCCGATACCCACTGTGAGGATTTTTGTTCCATCCGAAAGATATAAATTAACCATATTATCAAAGCTGCCGTCTATTTTCCGGATTTCCTGCCATCTGACTGTCCGGGGCTTCTGAAAGGCTTTTTCTATCTGTATTGTATCTCCATTAAAATAAATACATTCCCTCGCCATGATATTTCCCGCAAATATGGTAACTATTAAAAGCAGAATTGCCATTGCCACACACAGGCTCCACATCCCCCTCGCCTCCCTGGGGGCTCCGTCCATTATGTAAAGGATGCTGAAAATTCCCACAAAAACAACTGCCAGCACTCCCAGCGCATATACGACATACCTTTTCCCCGGCGGCTGACATAATATTGCCATTCCCTCCGGGATTTTATTTATCTGCCGCCGGTTTCTGCCCGTTATCAAATAAATGATACCGACAGCCAGAACCAGTATAAGCGTAAACAACAGTTTCTCCATCTTCCCTTTACCCCCTGTATTTCGCAATAACGGAAACAACCTTGTCCATTTCCAGCGGCTTCGACAAATGTTCATTCATACCCGCCATGCGGCACCTCTGAGCATCCTCTGCAAAGGCATTTCAGAAGCGTCAGAAGCTTTCCCCCTGCATCCCTGACAAAAGGTTCGCGGTGGAAAGTCGGATTATGATGCGCGCAACATTCAGCGTTCCCACAGGCAGCCCGGAAAAAATGCGGCAACTAACGGCGCACTTTCTTCCTCCTGATGCCTGCCATCGGTAATACACCTCTAATATTGATATTTTTTCAAAAGTTGCTCTCTTTTGAATAATACTGATATTTTCACCAAACTTCACAATATCGGACATTTGGAATCTGTTGAACGAAGCTGACTGAAAGTATTCAGATTGATAGCAACGAAAATATAGTCATTTTTCAGACATTATTTCAATATCTGATAACTCATCATGAAAAGAATAATCAACATACACATAAATACTTTAACCAGTTTCTGGTATGTCGTTTTCGCCGGATTTATGACCGGGTTCCATGTTTCCTCTGTTCCCGGCATATTGTTTATATTGCTCCGATTTCCTCCGGTTTCCTTCTGAGCACAGAGCCGGTTTGACGCATAAGAAAGCATTTCCTTTGCCGCCTCTGCCTCCTGCTCCGACACCTCAAGCGTCCTGCCATCTGCAAAGGTGATCCTTTTCCATCTTCCATTCTTATTTTTCGAGTAAGTCCATCCGCTGATGTCTGTGAGAAGAGGAAGATAGTACACACCGGCTGCGTCCTGTTCATCAATGATAAAATGATAAGTGACCGTGAACAATCTGTTCCTGAAAACCGGCTGCATAAGAAAATATTCCGTACAGAAAAGCTCTCTGATTTGCTTACGCTGTCCCCAGGCATCAAAGCAGGAAAGTGTCCGCATGATTGGATGAATGACAATAAGAACGACAAACACTGCTCCTGTCAGCAGCAAAAAGGCTGCGTATAGCATAATCGATGCATTATCGCTGAAAGGCGACGCCGCTTCCCTGAGCATCACTCCGCAAAGGGGAATCACCAGCGCGGCTTCCATCAGAAAGGTACCCCGAAAAACGGCATTCTGGCAAAACAGATAATAAAAGCTGACAAAGGTAACAGCATTTTTTCCACTGCGATAGCGAAGCGGAATCCGCATAAGCAAAAGCTCAGACAAAAGACCGACAAGCAGCACCACTTCCTTACACACAAGTATATAAGTCCCATACATCCATATGTATAACCCTATTCCGTGGGATGAGCCATAAAGAGCCAGCAAATCTCCGTCCTTTGCATTTTCCAGAACACTATGCAGGATATTTTTCCCGAAAATCAGGTGATAGCCTATACCACACACCAGTATAATCCATGCAATATAATCCGGAATACAGGACAGCGCCCAGCGTTTGCAGCTGCCATGCTCGTGCTTCCGCTGACGCCAGAACCCGATTCCCCATAGAACCGGATAAAGAAACACAACAAGAAGCAGCGCAAGGTTCGTTTCCGGCAACATTGTCGTTATAAGCAGACTCAGACATTTTGCCCGTGAAGTTTCTCTCAGAAGATTCGGCACATGTGTGAAAAACGATGCCACCGACACCAAAAGTATCGCAAAGATTCCCGGTATCGCCATCAGACTGACTGTTTCCGCTTTTGACTTACGTTTCACCAGATGGTACAGGTCAGCAAGATACAGACCTGCATTCAGATAAAGAAGTAGCATCGTGAGCCAAAAGCCCGGTAAATAATCAGAACCCGCCTTATACAATCCAAAGAAATCCCAGAGTGCTTCTATCATTTTTCCTTCTTCTTTCCATTACGCTTTTATAACTATTTATTCTTCCATTAAACTTCCATATAGTAAAGTAGAAGGATGACCTCGCAGTCATCCATCTACTAATTTTTCACAGTTTATTCTGCAATGGGAATGGGTTTTCGGTCTCCATCCCGACCTTATGAACATTTCTTTTTATATAAATAATCCTATATTATTCACGGCACAGCCGTGAAAGTGGCTGAAAGCCACATAGTTACTGTATTTTCGCTGAATATTGCTTTTCACCTATCAAGTGAATGAAAAAAGAGCATCCATTTGTGGTAAAATTAAGGTGTTCAAAGTCTTAACTATCCCAAACAAAGGAACCTTTTATGAGTATTGTAAACACCTTAGCCTTAGAAAGCAATAGACAGATTAAAATAAATTTTGATGGAGGAGATCTCTCATCCGATGCAGGCTTGCTTCTTATCAAAGAATTCATAAGCAAACTTGGTATTGATACGCTTTTAGAAAAAGCGTTTAAAACCAATGCTCCTGTATTCAAGTCTGTACTTGAAAAAGATGCGCTTGCATCACAGCCTACGGTATCAAGATTCTTTAACCGTATGGATGAAGACACTTTAAACCAGTTCCTTGCGATTGCCAGAGTACTTCGGAGGAAAATTTACAGTATTCAGATGCCACAGGCTGTTATTCTGGATCTGGATTCCACTCTTCTTGATGCATACGGCAAACAGGAAGGCAGAGCCTTTAACTTTCATTATCAGAGCAATGGCTATCATCCACTTGTATGTTATGATGGAATGACCGGAGATCTGATAAAAATCCAGCTTCGTGATGGAACCGAGTATTCCTGTACCGGAGTGGTTGATTTTTTGCAGCCGGTACTGGGTGAATATCTGCATGACTATCCGGAAATCCCTATTCTGCTTCGTGGTGATAGCGGTTTTTCTACGCCTGATCTTTATAATCAGTGTGAGGAAAACGGCACAAGCTATGTGATCTGGCTGAAGGAGAATGTTTTCTTTCCATTGCGAATCCCCATCTGTATGAAGTAGGTTGGATCCTTGGATTTTCTGTCATACCAAATCTTCATACTTCATTATAACACAAAACACAACATATAATTTAAGAAAATTTGACAAAAAATACCGCATTTCTACGGCTTGTAGGGATTTTAGGGTTGAGCAAGTGTCGAAGACCCGTCAAGTTAAAAATCGAACATATTTTTGGAATATATGTTTGCTTTTTACTTTTTGCTATGCTATAATCGTTATATAAATCAGTAAGAACAGATGTTTTACGGAGGTCATTTATGGGCTATGGAAAGATTACTGCCAAGCAGCAGGAAATATTAGATTATATCAAAGATGAGATTTTGAAGAGAGGCTATCCCCCTACCGTTCGTGAGATCTGTGAGACAGTGAATCTAAAGTCTACTTCTTCCGTGCATTCTCATTTAGAGACTCTGGAGAAGAACGGCTACATCCGCAGAGACCCGACCAAGCCCCGTGCCATTGAGATCTGCGACGACAACTTCCAGATGGTGCGTACCGAGATGGTCAGCCTCCCCGTGATCGGTAATGTTGCTGCCGGGCAGCCTATTCTGGCCGAAGAGAACGTTCAGGACTACTTCCCTGTTCCCGCCGATGTAGTACCCAAGGGAGAATCCTTCATTCTGAATGTCCGCGGAGAGTCCATGATCAATGCCGGTATTTTCAACGGTGACCGTGTCTTCGTTCATGTCCAGAACACAGCGAATAACGGTGAGATCGTTGTGGCCCTGATCGATGATTCCGCTACCGTCAAGACTTTCTATAAGGAGAAGGGACATATCCGTCTCCAGCCGGAGAACGACACCATGGATCCCATCATAGTAGATAATTGCCAGATCCTTGGCACCGTGTTCGGCGTATTCCGCTTTTACAGATAAGCAAAACAGCCTGCAGCATGATTTGCTGCAGGCTGTTTTTAACTATATTTTACATTTAGTCCTCCGGGAATCTTACTTTCATATAAGAAATGATCTCATCCACGCATCTTTCATATCCCAGCTTGGAGCTGTCCAGACACAGATCGTAATTTCTTGCATCTGTCCATTCCCGTCCAGTATGATACTTATAGTACTCCGCACGGTGCTTATCCGTCTTATTGATAAAGCGCTCCAATTCCTTCGGGCTCATGCTATGCTTCTTCGCTGCGCCTTCCAGACAATATTCCTTCGGGGCATGAATAAATACGCTGAGGACATTCGGATAATCCTTCAACACATAATCCGCACACCGTCCGATAATGACACAGGATTCCTCCTTTGCCAGATCCCGGATGATCTTCGCCTGATAGTTAAACAGATTGTCCGTGGAGGTAAAATCATCACTTTCCGGAGGAATCAGTTCCCCGTGATACTCCTTTTTCGCAATATGGAACAGCTTCGTGCTCTTCACTTTTTCATCTGCATTTACGAACAGCGCTTCATTGATGCCACTGTCATCACTTGCCAGCTTCATCAGCTCCTTGTCATAGTAATGAACATTCAGCTTCTTCGCCAACATCTCACCGATGGTTCGCCCGCCGCTTCCATACTGTCTTGCAATGGTAATGACTACATTATTCATTTCGATCACCATACCTTTCTGTCTCTGCTGCTTCCACCCGCAGCGACTTAAATCAAGAGTTATTCACCCAGATATGCCTTCTTAATGGAATCATTATTCAGAAGGTCGCTTGCCTTGCCTTCCAGAACAATCTTACCGGTCTCCAATACATAAGCTCTGTCTGCGATGGACAATGCCTTCTTCGCATTCTGCTCTACCAGCAGAACTGTAGTACCGCTCTTGCTTACTTCCTGGATAATATCAAAAATCTCATTTACAAAAATAGGGGACAGTCCCATGGACGGCTCATCCATTAAAATAATCTTGGGATGAGACATTAATGCTCTACCCATGGCCAGCATCTGCTGCTCACCACCACTCAAGGTACCCGCCATCTGATTCTGACGTTCCTTCAAACGGGGAAAGCGGTCAAATACGGTCTCCAGAGTCTGTGCGATCTCTTCTTTATCTTTTCTGGTGTAAGCACCCATCATCAGATTCTGTAATACGGAAAGCTGTGCGAAAACACGTCTTCCCTCCGGAACATGCGCCATACCCATGGATACGATCTTATGTCCGGGAATCTTGACCAGATCCTGACCTTCAAAAGTAATGGTTCCTTCCTTCGGTGTCAGCAGACCGGATACGGTGTGCAGGATCGTTGTCTTACCGGCGCCGTTGGCTCCGATCAGTGCAATGACCTCTCCCTCATCTACGTGAAAGGACACACCCTTTATGGCCTGTATCATGCCGTAATATACTTTAATATCATTTACTTCTAACATTGCCATAGCTGTTGTCCTCCTATTCACCCAGATAAGCCTTGATGACTTCCGGATTGTTCAGCACATCACTGGTCTTGCCCTGACACAGGACACGGCCAAAGTTCAGAACCGTAAGTTCCTCACAGATTCCGCCTACCAGTTTCATATCATGCTCGATCAGAAGGATCGTCATATCAAAATGCTCTCTGACAAAACGGATGGTCTCCATCAGTTCCAGCGTCTCGTTAGGGTTCATACCTGCAGCAGGCTCATCTAACAGAAGGAGCTTGGGCTTGGTAGCCAGTGCTCTCGCAATCTCCAACTTTCTCTGCTTACCATAGGGAAGATTGTCCGCCAGTGTTTCCGCTTCCTCTTCCAATCCGAATACCTTCAGAAGCTCCATGGCCTCCTCCGTCATCTGCTTTTCTACTTTATAATATTTCGGCAGACGTAAAATACCGGTAACCGTGCTGTAGCTCATATGATTATGCAGACCTACTTTTACATTGTCTATCACAGACAGATCCTTGAACAGTCGAATATTCTGGAAGGTTCTTGCAATTCCTGCCTGATTGATTTCGATGGTCTTTTTACCGGTAACATCCTTTCCATCCAGCGTAATAATACCCTCTGTGGGCTTATATACACCTGTCAAAAGGTTGAATACGGTGGTCTTACCTGCACCGTTGGGACCGATCAGTCCGTACAGGGAACCTTTTTCAATCTTAATATTGAAATCATCTACCGCACGAAGTCCGCCGAAAGAAATGCCTAAATTTTTTGCCTCTAATAATGCCATGATTATTCAGCCTCCTTTTTCACAGACTTCTTGAATCTGGCTGCCACTTTTTCTCTCCATTCAATACACTTCGGAGCCCAGTTGAACAGCATCATTACGATCAGTACGATGGAATAGATCAGCATACGATAATCGTTCAGACCACGCAGTAACTCCGGTAACAGGGTAAGGATTACAGAAGCAATAATGGAACCGCGAATATTACCGATGCCACCCAGTACAACGAATACCAGTATCATAATAGACATGTTATATCCAAAGTTCTTGGGTAATGCCGTCAATGTGGACAGATTATGCGCATACAGTACGCCTGCTACACCTGCAAGTGCCGCAGAAATGGAGAATGCCATCAGTTTATACTTTGTAATATGAATTCCTACGGATTCCGCCGCAATGGTATTGTCACGAATTGCCATGATGGCACGTCCGTCTCTGGAATGGATCAGGTTCAATACAATAAACAATGTGATCAGCAATAACACAATACCAATGGTAAAGCTGGAATCATGAGGGGTTCCGGTGATACCCTGTGCACCTTTGATAATAACGTCTCCGTCCTCTGACATGTTCAGATCCATGGTATTGGTAAAGGAGATATGGAATCCATTCTCATCCCGGCCTACAAACATAATATTTACCAGATTCTTAATGATTTCGCCAAAAGCCAGTGTTACGATTGCCAGATAGTCACCCTTCAGTCGAAGTACGGGGATACCGATCAGCAGTCCGAACACACCTGCAAAAAATGCACCGATCATAATAGCAAAGAAAAAGCGAAGTCCGGAAGGCATTGCGCTATTCTCCATGACTTTTGAGAAAAAGGCGCTGGTGAATGCTCCGATACACATAAATCCTGCATGTCCAAGGCTCAGTTCTCCCAGAATACCTACGGTAAGGTTCAGAGATACCGCCAGAATTGCATAAGTACACAGCGGAACCAATAGTCCCTGGATCAAGCTGCTCACACTGCCGGCAGACACCAGAATCTGCATGATGACATAAGCTGCAATCACCATTCCGTAAGTAATAAGATTATCCCGGAAGGTTTTATTTATTTTCTTATTCGATAATTTCTTCATATTATGCACCTGCCTCTTCCCTTATACTTTTTCCTGAATATTCTTGCCAAACAGTCCGGCAGGTTTTACCAGAAGCACAACGATCAAAACTGCAAATACAATAGCATCAGCCATCTGGGAAGAAATATAGGCTTTACCAAAGATTTCGATAATCCCCAACAATATACCACCAACCAGAGCACCGGGGATAGATCCGATTCCGCCAAATACAGCCGCCACGAAAGCTTTAATACCGGGCATGGAACCGGTGTACGGTGTCAGGGAAGGATATGCGGAACATAACAGAACTCCCGCTACAGCGGCCAGTCCGGATCCGATGGCAAAAGTCAGTGCAATGGTTCCGTCCACATTGATACCCATCAGCTGCGCAGCCCCCTTATCCTCGGATACTGCTAACATTGCCTGTCCTGCTTTGGTCTTGTTGATAAAAAGCATCAGACCTGCCATAATGATCAGACAGGTAACAATCGTAACGATGGTCTCTCCGGTAATATTGATCTGTCCGTCTGCCAGCTTCAGCGCCGGAACGGATACTACAGAAGTAAATGCCTTGGCATTTGCACCAAAGATCAAAAGAGCTACATTCTGCAGCAGATAGCTGACACCGATTGCGGTGATCAGAACCGCTAACGGAGAAGAAGCCTTTCTTAAAGGCTTGTATGCTACTTTTTCAATAGCCATTCCCAACAGGGTGCAGGCGATAACAGCTGCCAGAACACCGATCACAGGAGAAAGTCCCATGGTACTGCACATTGTATAAGTAATAAATGCACCGACCATAATGACATCACCATGTGCGAAATTCAGCATTTTGGCAATACCATATACCATGGTATAGCCTAATGCGATCAGCGCATAGACACTTCCAAGGCTGATACCGTTGATCAGATAACTGATAAAACTCATGTGAACTACCTCCATTCATGCGAATGCACAAATTATCATATAAAATAAAGTATAACAGAACATACCGGGAAAAACAACTGCTCTCCCATTATTGCAAAGTCTCTGACATTAAGCAAAGAGGGCTACCCTGCGGTAACCCTCTTTGGAAACTTTATCAGCAAAATTACATAGCCTTGTAAGCACCATTCTCGATCACAACAGCCTTAGGAGCCTTGTTAGCCTCACCGTCTGCGGTCCAGGTCATGCCGTTACCGGTCAGACCATCTACAGTGATCTCTGTCATGGCAGCCTTCATACCATCACAAATATCAGAAACACTCATATCAGGAGTAACACCGCTCTTCTCGATAGCAGCCTTGATCACATAGATAGCATCATAGCTGTCTGCTGCGAACTGGTTGGGAGTCTCACCGTATTTTTCCTTATACTTAGTTACGAAAGACTGGGTCAGATCATCGGTTGCATCAGCTGCGAAAGGAGTTAACAGCATAACGCCTTCGGTCAGAGATACATCAAAATTATCTACACCACCGAGAATACCATCCATACCATCACATGAGAACCACTTAGGAGCATAACCCATAGCAGCTGCCTGTGTCAGGATAAGTGCGGATTCCTGATAATAAATAGGAAGGAATACCATGTCTGCTCCGGCATCCTTTGCCTTCTGTAACTGTACGGAGAAATCCGTCTTGTTATCAGCGGTAAAAGCTTCCGCAGCTACTACTTCAAAGGGCTGGTTTTCAGCTTCCTTTACAAACTTCTCATAAATACCGGAAGAATATACATCGGAGCTGTCATAAATAACAGCAATCTTCTCAGCCAGACCATTCTCACCAATATACTGTGCGGATGCAAGACCCTGGTTAGGATTGGAGAAGCATACGCGGAAGTTGTTATCATACTGAACACATTCTACTGCAGATCCGGAAGGAGTGATCTGGAACATATTGTCTTCTTTGGTCTTGTCGGTAACCGCAATACATGCACCACTGGTGGTAGAACCATCAATGATCTGAGCACCCCAGTCCTTTAATGCATTATAAGCATTTACGGATTTCTCAGCATCTGCCTCGTCATCCTGGAACTTGAACTCTATCTGATAGCCGTTGATACCACCTGCTGCATTGATCTCTTCTACTGCAATCTCTGCACCATGCTGTACAGCCAGACCGTAAACTGCTGCGCCACCGGTAGTAGGTCCGATACCGCCAATCTTAAATACGCTGCCGGAGGCTGCACTCTCAGTTGCTGCGTTTGTACCGGTTGCTGCAGAACCATTGTCTGTATTACCACAGCCAGCCATGGACATTACCATAGCAGATGCTACGGCAACACTTAAAAACTTGTTAAATTTCTTCATAATATCTTCCTCCTTTTTAACAATGTATACAAATATACAATGTATAATTGTTATTTTTGTATATTACTCGCTTCTATTTCCTTTGTCAATGGATTTTATTTTCTAATTTGATGTTTTTTGACATTAAAATAGATCAACAAAGCTCAATTTTTATTTAAAAGTAGTATATTTTTTATTTTTTGGGGTAAGACTATCTATGAAACAATCATTAAATAGAAACTTCAAAAAAATGTCTGTATGGATTTTGCAGCGGCAAATTTCATACAGACAGGATAAGGAGATTTTATGGGAAATAAATATTTGGATGGAACCGCTCTCACCATAGCTATAATAGGTGCAGTGAACTGGGGGCTGATCGGGCTTTTCCGCTTTGATCTTGTAGCCTTCCTGTTCGGTGACATGTCCTGGTTTTCCAGAATTGTATATGTTTTGGTGGGAATCAGCGGACTCTATCTCATCAGCTTCTTTCTCCATCTGGGAGACAGCGAAGCTTAAAGTTCCTCTACGGGAATCTGTACGCCATCTCTCCAGATACGTTCCAGATCATAGAGCAGACGGTTTTCCTTGTCAAAGACATGTACGATCACATCGCCAAAGTCTAACAGTACCCAGTTGGCGGTTTCATATCCTTCGGTCTGTCTGGCAGGGAAGCCGGCTCTTCCCAGCTTTTCCTCTACATTATCACACAGTGCCTGGATCTGGCTGGAGTTATTGCCTCCCGCGATAATAAAATAATCTGCAATTACAGACACATTACTGATGTCTATTACTTTGATATCCTCTGCTTTTTTATCTTCCAGCGCCTCTACGGCCAGTTTTGCCATTTTTCTGGATTCTTCACTCATCGAAATATTACTCCTCACTCTTCTTATTTTCATTATAGTTCTTATAATATTGATAGGTCTCTTCCGTCATGGGATCCATCTCGCCATCCCCGGATCGCAGATAATCCAGAGTGTCCTCTAGGATCTTTTTTACTGCTACATCCAGGTCTATAAAAGCCATCTGTCGGATTATCTTAAGATTCGGTGCCTGTTTTCTACCCGGTTCAATATAATCCGCCGTAAAAATGATCTTTTCCAGCAGAGTCATATTCGGATGTCCTGTGGTATGGTATAAAATAGCGCTCAGGATTTCCGGATCTTCCACCTTGTATTCTTTCTTCGCCAGATAGCTTCCCACCTTGGCGTGCAAAAGATAGGGATTGCGCCGTTCCACGTCCGTCACCGGAATGTGGTGTTTCTCGCAGTCTGACAACAGTTTATCATTTCCCATACATTTTGCGCAATCATGAAGCAGTCCTGCCACCTGTGCCCGTTCCACGTCTTCACCATAACGCATGGCCAGCGCCGCCGCAGTATATTCCACACCCTGTGTATGAACAAAACGTTTTGGTTCCTGTACTTTTTCCATTTCTCTGGTCAGTTTTTTCAAAACATCACTCATCCTGGTAAAGCCCCTTTTCTTCCATATATACTCTCACCGCATCCGGCACAAGATACCGTACGGATAGCCCCTTGCGCCTTCTTTCACGTATTTCGGAAGATGAGATCTCGATGCGTCGGAAAGGAAGCAGTCTGATCTGTGCACCGAATTTCTTTTCCAGCGCATCGATTTTTTCCTGCATATCTGCAATATCAGCATCTCCCCGTACAGCGGCAAGAACTGTACATGCGGCAAACAGACGGTCCGCACATTTCCAGTATTCTATGGTATACAGACAGTCCGCTCCACAGATAAAAAAGAACCGATCCTCCGGATATTCCTTTTGCAGCTGTTCCATGGTCTCGTAGCTGTAGGAATTTCCCGGGCGGCGGATCTCCATGTCCAGACAGCGGAATCTGTCGTTGTCCGCAATGGCCAGATTGACCATCCGGTACCGGTCCTCCGCCGATAACACAGTGATCCCTTCTTTTCTTTTCAGATAGGAACATCCTGTGGGGATCAGCCAGACCTGATCCAGTCCCACCATCTCCAGCACATGCTCTGCCAACAGCAAATGTCCTGTATGAATCGGATTAAAGGTGCCTCCCATAATACCTATTCTGCTCATGCTTCCTCATCCCTTTGCACGCAGTTATCATTCTTGATTGGTTCTCGTCGGCTATGCTCTGACCTTATCTGGGCAGTTCGATCTTCGGCTTGTCCTTGTCGGGCTTGTACAATACAATCTTCTTGCCGATCACCTGTACGACCTGGGAATGGGTACGCTCCGCCACCATCTCCGCAATAGCTCTGGGGTCGTCAAAACAGTTCTTCAGAACACCGATCTTGATCAGTTCATTATTATTAAAGGATTCACCAATAGCTGCGGTGAGTTCCGGAGTCAGGGCTGGATTTACCCACCTGAAAAATGGGATTCAGATTGCTGGCCAGACTCATTAAATAAGCTCTCTGTTTGCTTGTCATAATCTATCTTTTCCTTTCACAAACTTACTTATAGTAATCAAAGGACAGACCGTACATGCGTACCGTATCGCCCTCCTGGATACCCAGTGCTTCCAGTTCCTCTAAAATACCGGTATCCTTCAAGAAATTCTGGAAGAAGGTAAATCCCTTCTCACTGTCCAGATTGGTGTATCCCAGCATCTTCTCGATCTTGGGTCCTTCTACTACGTACTCGTCCTCTTCTTCATCATAGGTTACGGTGTAAGCATCATCCACAGATCCTGTCATACTCTCCGGGAAGTACTCCTGCGCAAAGACAGTGGTCTCTTCTCCGATGTTAGCAAGCATATCGTTCACTTCGTATAACAGTTCCTTTACGCCCTGACCGGTTACTGCAGACATAGGGAACACCTTGATGCCCTTCGGTTCAAACTCTGCCCGGATTGCAGCTACCGGATCGGATCCATCCTCCGTATAGATAGCGTCAATCTTATTCGCCGCGATCACCTGAGGTCTGGCTGCAATCTCCGGATTATAGGCTTCCAGTTCTTTATTGATGGCATAGATATCCTGAATGGGATCTCTTCCCTCCGTACCGGCCGCATCCACGATATGGATGATCACCTTGGTACGTTCGATGTGGCGCAGGAATTCGTGTCCCAGACCGATTCCCTCGGAAGCTCCCTCGATCAGTCCCGGAATATCCGCAATGACGAAACCACCGGTTCCTTCCAGATCCACTACACCCAGATTCGGATTCAGGGTCGTGAAATGATAGTTGGCAATCTTGGGTCTGGCATTGGTCACTCTGGACAGGAACGTGGATTTACCAACATTGGGAAATCCTACCAGTCCGACATCAGCGATCACCTTCAGTTCCAGCAGAAGTTCCAGTTCCTGTGCAGCCTGTCCCGGCTGTGCATACTTGGGTGCCTGCATGGTACTGGTAGCATAATGCTGGTTGCCGTTACCGCCCTTGCCGCCTTTTAAGAGAACAACCCGTTTGTTGTCCCCCGACATATCCGTAATTACCTGCCCGCTCTGTGCTTCTTTGATCACGGTTCCCGCAGGGACTTTGATAATGATGTCTTCTCCGTCCTTGCCGCGGCAGTTTTTCTTGCCGCCCTCTTCCCCGTCTCCGGCCTTGTACTTACGGATGTGCCGGAAATCGATCAGGGTATTCAGTCCCTCATCTACAACAAAGATCACGTCACCGCCGTGACCACCATCGCCACCGTCAGGGCCGCCACTGGGAACATATTTTTCGCGGCGAAAGGACACATGACCATCTCCGCCTTTACCGCTTCTTACGTAAATTTTAGCTCTGTCAGCAAACATTTTGTTCTCCTTTCCGACATAAAACTCTTTACGGACTAAAAGGGCTTCAAACAATCAGTATGTTTGAAGCCCTGGTTAAATCAACTTATTTCTCTACAGGATATACGGAAGCCTGCTTCTTGTCTCTGCCCTTTCTCTCAAAACGGAGAACGCCATCAACTAAAGCAAACAGAGTATCATCTCCACCGATACCAACATTGACACCGGGATGGATCTTAGTACCGCGCTGTCTGTAAAGAATATTTCCAGCTTTTACAAACTGGCCATCAGCTCTCTTCGCACCTAATCTCTTGGATTCGGAATCTCTACCGTTCTTGGTAGAACCAACTCCCTTTTTATGTGCAAAAAATTGAAGGTTAAAGTTAAACATGGTCTACACCTCCTCGATTTTTACTTGCAAATACTGTTCCCCGTACTGTCTGCTGAGCTTCTGCAGTGAAAACACCATAAAGTCCATCAGAAATACGGTCTTGTCCTGCGGAATGGAATTCTCGAAATCACATTTGATAAATCCCGTCTCCTCATTCTGTGTCAGCTGCATTTTTTCGTCGACCATCTCGTCCAACGCCATGATCGTACTCTGTACGGTCACGGAAATCGCTGCACAGAGGATATCCGGTTCCTTACCGAACAATCTCTTCTTCGCATATTCCGCATGCCCCATGCAGTAGAATCCACGATAGATCCCTTCATGGTTCTTACGAATGATAATAGTTGTCATAACGATTACGCGTTAATCTTTTCGATCTTAACCTGAGTGTATGCTTGTCTATGACCATTCTTCTTGTGGTAACCGGTTTTTCTCTTGTACTTGTATACAATAACCTTCTTACCTCTACCCTGCTCCATAACGGTTGCGGTAACAGTTGCGTTAGCAACATCAGCACCAACCTTGAGGGTATTGTCACTTACTGCGATCACCTGGTCAAAAGTAACAGTGTTACCAGCTTCTGCATCGATCTTCTCAACTTTGATCACATCACCTTCAGAAACTTTGTACTGCTTTCCACCTGTTGCAATAATTGCGTACATAATAAGGCACCTCCTATTATTTACTCGCTAACTTTGGTGGTAAAGGATTCTAAAATCCGATACACTTATACCTAGTTATGCGGCATACCGTAGTATAATAACATGAGGTGCCCTAATCGTCAAGATATAATTTTATTTTTTTGAAAAATATTTCAGATATCTACTTTTCCAGAATATCTGCATTATTTTTCTTCTCGAAGTCTTCCACATACTGAATGATCAGCTTTACGGTTCCTTCGATGCCGAGGATGCTGCTGTTGATGCACAGATCGTAACTATCAGCTCTGCCCCACTTCTTGGAAGAATAATAGTTGTAGTAACTCTGACGCTGCTTATCCTTCTTCGTGATCATTTCCTTTGCCTTGGCTTCCGTCAGATCATATCTGGCCATGATACGTTTGGTCTTCACGTCGTCATCGCCGAAGATGAACAGATTGATGCAGTTCTTGTAATCTGCCAGAGCATAATCTGCACAACGGCCTACAATAACGCAAGGGCCTTCATCGGCGATCTTCTTGATCGTATCGAACTGTGCAAGAAATACTTTGTGGCTGATAGGCATATCTACAAAAGAGGATGCATTGTAGCCGAAAGAATAAGTATCCATCACCAGATTATACAGGAAAGAATTGGTAGGTCTCTCATCATGGTTCTGGATCATTTCCTCACAGAAACCACTTTCCTGTGCCGCTCTGGTAAGAAGTTCCTTATCATAGCATTTAATTCCGAAATACTCTGCAACCTTTTCCCCGATTTCACGGCCTGCAGAACCAAACTGACGTCCAATGGTAATAATCGTATTCATACACACACCCACTTTCTGCTGTACTTGATAACTAGCATTTTTTGTATTTTCATTATACGTGATATTTAACAAAAAATCAACCAATTATCAGTCTTTTTAGTCGTTTATTACTAATTTTCATATGATGCATGCATTTTTTCTGCTATTTTCATGCCTTCTTCCGTCTGTGCCAGGCCTCCTAACGCCGTTTCCCTCAGGGAAGCATCCATTTTATCCCCGACTTCTTTCATGGCATCCATAACCTGATCCGGTGGAATCCGGCTTACGATCCCCGCCATTGCCATATCCGCACAGGCCATGGCATTCACAGTACCGATCACATTTCGTTTCACGCATGGAACCTCCACCAGTCCCGCTACCGGGTCGCATACCAGTCCCAGCAGATTCTTCATGGCCATGGCAGCCGCTGTAGCAATCTGTTCGCAGTTGCCTCCCTGCAGATATGTCAGAGCTCCGGCCGCCATGGAACTGGCGGATCCGATCTCCGCCTGGCATCCTCCCGCAGCACCGCTGATGGAAGAACGGGTGGCTATGATCTGTCCAATCCCCGCCGCTACATACATGGCTTTCAGAATTTTGTCGGTATCCCTGCACCGTTTTTGAAAATAGGGAACCAGCACCGCAGGCAATACCCCACAGGCTCCAGCAGTAGGTGCTGCCACGATCCGTTTCATACAGGCATTGGATTCTCCCATCTGTAACGCTCCTGCAATACATTCGTCTACATATTCCCCACATAGTGACTCCTTACCGGTATTGTGTGTGTATTCCTCCATCCGTTGGCCATCACCGCCGACAAGTCCGCTGGAGGACTTAATATCTCCTTCATAAGTAGCTGCTGCCAGCAGCATGGCATCCCAGGTAGTCCGCATATGCTCCATACTGTCCTGCTTTGACACATTCCGCTCCGCCATATCATCTTCCATAATCACCTGCCAGAATTCTTTTCCTTCCGTATGACATTTCTGTAATACCTGTTCAAATGACTGATAGGACATAGTTACTCCTCCAAATTGATATAGGTCACCTTAATGATGCCGTCCAGCTGTTCCAGCCAGGCCACCGATTCCTCCGGCACTTCCTGATCTGTCTCTATGACCATAACGGCGTAGCCGCCCCGCTTGTCCCGGTAGAGTTGCAGAGTTGCAATATTCACCTGCTTTTCAGCCAGCATGGAGGTCACCTGTGCCACATGTCCCGGCTGATCCACATTGTGTACAATCAAAGTCGGCTTTTCCGCAGAGAAATTTACTTCGATTCCATCCAGTTTTGCGATCAGGATCCGGCCGCCGCCAATGGAAGCCGCCTGCACTTCTATTTTCCGCCCATGTTCTCCGGTCAGCCGAAGAACCGCCGTATTGGGATGGGCATCTTTCAGGGTAATGGTGGAAAAAGAGAATTCCATTCCATCCCTTTTCGCCAGGAAAAAGCTGTCCGGAATCCGGATATCATCCGGCCGCATTCCCAAAAGGCCTGCGATCAGCGCCTTATCCGTGCCATGTCCGATGCCCGTAGTAGCAAAGGAACCATGCAGAAGGATTTCCGCCTTCACCACATGGTCCTGAAGTAATTTTCCTGAAGTATAACCGATCCGGACCGCTCCCGCAGTATGAGAACTGCTGGGGCCGACCATTACGGGTCCTAAAATATCAAACAGATTCATAGTCGCCTCATTTCTGTACGAAACATAAGCTATAAGTTTTATTTCTCCAACACTGTCAGAAGATGTTCAAAATATTCCGGCAGCGGAGCATCGATCTCCAGATATTCTCCGGTAGTGGGATGAATAAATCCCAGTGTCTTGGCATGAAGTGTCTGCCCCTGTAATTTGAAAGGACTTTTCCGGTTGGAGTAGACTTCATCCCCCAGAAGCGGATGCCCGATGCTTGCCATATGCACACGGATCTGGTGCGTCCTTCCGGTCTCCAACACACACTCTATATAAGTATATCCCTGAAATCTCTGTAATACCCGGTAATGGGTCACGGCACGTTTTCCGTTCTGGTGGTTCACCGCCATTTTTTTACGGTCATTCGGATGCCTGCCGATGGGCTGGTCGATGGTGCCTTCCTCCTGATTCAGCTCTCCGAAACAGATGGCCCGGTATCTTCTGTTGATGGAATGTTCCTTCAACTGTTCTGCAATGCACCGGTGGGCTTTGTCATTTTTGCAGGCAATGACAGATCCAGTGGTATCCTTGTCGATACGATGTACAATACCGGGGCGCAGTACTCCGTTGATCCCGGACAAATCCCTGCCACAGTGATACATCAGTGCATTAACCAGAGTGCCGCTGTAATGTCCCGCCGCCGGATGCACCACCATCCCCTTCGGCTTATTCACCACGATCAGATCCGCATCCTCATACAGGATATCCAGAGGGATGTTCTCCGGTTCAATATCCGGTTCCACAGATTCCGGCACGGAGAAGACTACTTCATCATCACATTTGACACGACAACTTCCCTTTACCGGCGTACCGTTTACCAGCACATTTCCGTCTTTGATCAGCTTTTGGATAAAAGAACGGGACAGATTCTCCACAAGCAGACTCATACATTTGTCAATCCGTTCGTCTTCCATCTCATCTGTTATCTGAAATCGGAGTTCTTCCATTATTTCATCTCCCGATAACGATTCTGCTTAAAGTTGAGGAATTCCAGATCCTTTTCCTTGTATACGAACAAAAACAGAATAAACAGGCCAATGGTAGCCACTACCACATAAATATCCGCCACATTAAAGATCGGATAATTGATCAGTACGAAGGAGATAAAATCCACTACATAATCCAGTCGGAATCTGTCGATCATGTTGCCGATGCCTCCGGCAACGATCACTGCCAGCAGTACATGCACGATTCGGAATTTCTTCTGTTCCGGAAGTTTGAAAAGGAAAAACAACAGCACCGCAAGAAATACGATTCCCACAAACAAAATAAATACCTTCTGGTTCTGCAGCATACCGAATGCGGATCCTCTGTTCTCCAGATATTGCAATTCCAGAACTCCGTCAATGATCACATAGGCCGGCTGGTTCTTCAGATGTACCACCGCCAGATGCTTGGTAAACTGATCCAGTACCAGAAGTACGGCTGCAATCAGGGCATCTATGATCAGCATAACAACTCGACTACTTTTCTTTTCCTTATTCATGAGCATCCTCTTCACTAAAATTGATTTCTTCGATGGCAGCCAGAATTTCCTCATCCGTAACGGTTCTGTCGATAACTGCCTTTCCGATCTTCTTTAACAGAATAAATTTGATCGTACCGGCTTCCATCTTCTTATCGGATTTTGTAAGTTTCAAGATCTCCTGCGGATCGATATCGTCCACGGAGATTGGCAGATAAAACGGTACAAACATATCACGGATCTCATAAAATTCTTCCATGCTCAGCATTTCTTTTTTCCAGGAAATATATGCTGCAGCTACCGTACCCAGTGCCACACACTCTCCATGATACAATTCAAAATTCTTGTATTTCTCGATAGCATGTCCGATCGTGTGTCCAAGATTTAAGAGAGCACGGTCTCCCTGCTCGGTAGGATCCTTTTCCACCACCATTTTCTTGATGGAGCAGGTACGGATCACCATTTCTTCCAGGGTATTCAGATCCCGCTCGCAGATCTCATACATGTTCTCGATCAGCCACTCATAGAAGGGCGCATCCTTGATCAGTGCGGATTTCATTACTTCCGCAAATCCGGAATAAAACTGTCTCTCTTCCAGCGTTTTTAATACGGACAGGTTCATATATACCAGTCTGGGCATCTTAAATGCGCCTACCATGTTCTTATAGCTGTCAAAATCCACACCTGTCTTACCGCCAATAGAGCTGTCTGCCTGTGCCAAAGCAATGTAGTTGGAATCTGTACAAAATCAATGCCTCTTAAATAAGTAGCCGCCACAAATCCGGTCAGATCACCGCAGACGCCGCCGCCCAGTGCCAGCAGCATATCTTTTCTGTCAAAACCCTCTTCAATCAGGAAACGGTACACGTCCCTCACGGTATCCAGATTCTTGTGTTCTTCTCCTGCGGGGAACACATATTTCACAGCCTTACGGCATTTTCCCTCCAGAAACTTAAGAATCTGTGCCGCATACAGTCCGTCTACAGTGGAATCCGTCACAATACATAATCTCTTGTCTGCTGCGCCAAGCTCTGCCAGTTCTTCCCACAGGCCGTCAAAAGACTGCTGGAATACAATATCGTAGCAAGGCTTTTTGTTATAAAGCACCGGTAATCTCTGTGCCATGTTGTTCACCCTTCAGTTCCTTATAAACTGTTCTTTCTTGTATAATTTATATCTGTTTTTAAAAAACTTCCTGCAGTTGCCCACAGGAAGTTATCTTCATATGACATTTTAATGGCATTTGACATTTTATGACATTCCATTGTTGATCGGCATTTCAAAAGATCCGGCGCCGCCGAAAATATCCTGAAAATCACCGGAGATATCTACGCTGGCCGGCGTAATAATGAAAATATAATGGGATATTTTCTGTAAATTACCCGATATTGCGAAACAGGATCCGGAAGTAAAGTCAATGATACGTTGGGCGATATCCACGTCCAGGCCTTCCAGATTAAGTACCACTGTCCGGTTGGCCAACAGTGTCTCTGTGATCTCTCTTGCATCCTCTACGGAAGTAGGCTTGATCACACAGACCTCCATGCCGGTTCCAGGCATTTTCTTGGTCACGGTGCGGTGGATCGGTGTTACCTTAGGCTGTGAGGAACGCTTACTCTTCTCTTCCGGTTCGTCATCCTCCTGTGCCTGCTGTCTGCTCTTGGCCGGGCTGAATTTCTTTACCGGTTCTACTTCTTCCTCATCATCCAGATAATCGTCATCATAGAAACCTTCATCCTCTTCATCGTTCAGTTTCATATAATTCAGGAACTTATCCATTACACCCATTGTTGTGTGTCTCCTTTATTATTCAATCTCTTTCTAGATCGTCTTACTATAATCCCTTTCTCCGAAAATACCGGTTCCGACTCTGACGATCGTGGCTCCTTCCTGCGTGGCCACCATATAATCGCCGGTCATTCCCATGGAAAGAATATTCATAGAAATATTATCAATGTTTTTATTTCCGATGTCAACAGCTAATTGCCGAAGTTTCTGAAAATAGCCCCTGTTTTCTTCCGGATCCTCCACAAAAGGGGCGATCGTCATCAATCCTCTGATATGTATTCCCGGAAGCGTTGCAATCTCACGGATCAGTGTTGCAGTTTCTTCTACCGTAGTTCCGAACTTGCTTTCCTCCTGTGCCACATTTACCTCGATCAGGATATTGACTTCCACCTGCTTCTTCACGGCTTCTCTGCTGATCTCTTCCGCCAGCCGGAGGCTGTCCACGCTGTGGATCAGGTAAACCTTATCTACAATATATTTTACCTTATTGCGCTGCAGATGGCCGATCATATGCCATCTGACATCCGAAGGCATCTGAGGGATCTTGTCCACCAGTTCCTGAACCTTGTTCTCCCCGAAATCTCTGGCTCCCGCACGGTAGACATCCATCAGCATATCCACCGGTTTGGTCTTGCTGACTGCAAGCAGCGTCACTTCCTGCTCCGATCTGCCCGCCTGCTCACAGGCTTTTGTGACGTTCTCTTTTACCGTTTTGTAATTTTGTGCCAGTTCCATGCTCTGTATGGTCTCTTCCATAGTATCCGCCATCCTTTCTAGCTTTCCGGTGTCTGACTTTCCTGTGTTGCTTCCTGTGTGGTCTCCTGCGTCGGTTCCTCTCTGGTCTCCGCTGGAAGTGGCTCTGTGCTCTCCGGTATATTGTCGCTTACTCCCGGTTCTACACTGTCTGTAGGAATATCCGTCCTGCCGGTATCTGTTTTCTTGATATTGGTGATGATCTGATCATCCGATACCGAAGAACCGTCCAGTACAATATAGTCATATACATTCAGGCCATAGGTCGTATTGGCTTTTACGATGGAATACTCGTCATTCTGATACAGAATATTGATCTGCTTGAAGTCAGCATATCCCTTATTCACATTATACACACCGATCAGTGTTGCACGCTTGCTTACCGTATAGGTCTCCTGGCTGTCTGTCTTGTACAGGACATCTCCGGCCTTCAGCACCGAAGTATCCATGTAGTACACGCCTTCATTTTCATCGTAGCTGTACGCACCGGTCTCCACAAATTCACTGGAAATGTCCCCGTTATCCCGGTAGCACTGTCTGATCACACCCTGGGTTCCCGTATTTTCATTGGTCGTGACAAAATCTTCATCGATCAGGAAAAATTCCTTCTCCACAATGGAAGAATTTGGAATCTTCAGTCCGGTCTCATCATTCAATATCAGCTCGATATCCAGAAATCTGTCGGATACAAACGTAACCATGGAATTTGTAAAGGTAAGTGACAGAAATGTATTGCCATCACTGCCGGTAAACAGCTTTGCCTGCCCCCAGGACTCATACTGATTCTTCAGAAAACGTACTTTGACATAATCCTCCTGTTGGATCTCTGCGCCTCGCTCTGCATCGATGGGAATGACCACCGACCAGTTTTCCTCCGTGGAAAGCTTGTACACCGGATCTCCCACAGCCATCAGTTCATTACCGAGCATCTGTTTCTTCTCGTAATTTTTGTTATCAAATACTTCCTGGGTAACACCTTCCACAGTCAGATTCTCATAACCGTCCGTCCAGTAAGCCACGATACCGGTGGTGGGCGCATAACAGAAATTTACAATATTTGCAGCCGAACCGTTATTTCCGTTTTCAATGCTTTGCAGCATATTTACATTGGCCAGTTTCAGCACCGTGTTCTTCAAAGAATATTTAAAATCATAGGTACTCTCGTAATTTTTGTCATCGTACCCATGCATAAAATTCACGATTTCATTACGGAATTCCGAAAGTTCCTGGTCACTCAGGGTATTTTCTCCAAGGCTGGCATCCTCCAGTTCTTCCGTCAGCCGGCCCGTCTCGTCCACGATGTAAACAGTGTCTCCCTTGGCCACCCGTTCGCCTTCTCTCGCATAAAAATTCACATATCCGGCAGTATCCGTACTTACAACCTCCTCTGTGCGGATTGACACTCCACGGTAAATATTATTGGTAGCCAGTGATCCTTCCGTTACTTCATAGCGCACGATGTGGTCTGTCTGAAAATACAGTATCACACAAATGATTACATAAATAAAAATAGCTCCGAAGATGAGCATACCGATATTGAGGTTCAAAGGTTTTCTGTATTTTTTTATTTTTCTCGGTTGTTCTGCCATTGGAAAACCTCCTTTCCTCTCCCTTACATTTGAGAAGCCCCGGTTGGCATCCGAGGCTTCTCATACGTGAAAATTATAATTCGTTCTTCTTACAAAGATACAATGATCTTATCCTTCACAGACTCCGGTAATTCGGATTCGTCCCTGGATACACTGAGGATAAAATCCACCTGGAAGAAATCACTCATTCTCTCCAGTTTTTCAACAACTGCGGAAATGTCTTTGTCTTCCAGTGCTGCGATTTTCAGAAAGCTGTCAAAATACATCTGCTCCAGATCATGATCCTGAGAAATGATACCGCATACGAATCCCAGAAATTCGCTTTCATTCTCGATCATATAACGGGAAACGTCGATCAGACGCACCTTGTTGTTCAGTTCATACATATGTTTCGTACTTTTGTCCAGATATGCGATACTTCCCGCAATATCCTTTACCTCGCTGTTGACTTTGTCCAACAGCTGTTTTGTCTTGCCCTTGCCCTTTTTGCCTACAATCAACTGAACCATTGGTGTAACCCTCCTGTCGTAAAATTTATAGGAACTTCACGCAACCTATTTACTTTATTATAGTTTATAACCCCTCAAAAAACAACAGTTATTTATTGATTTGCTCCAGGAGTTGTACCATTTCCGGGTACAGCACATCACTGGCTGAGGAATTCAGGATTACCGATATATAAGGAGCTCCGCTTGTGTCTCTGGATAAAAGGATCAGACAATGTCCCGCCGCGTTGGTCGTACCTGTCTTGCCGCCGATGACTGTAATGTTCTCCGGTGCCTGAAAATCTCCCCGCAAAAAACGGTTTGTGCTGTTCACCGTAAGTTCCTTGGCTTTTCCGTCCTTGTCATAATATGCGGTTTGGTAGCTTGTCATGTGAATGATCTCATTAAAGGAATCATATTTGATTGCTTCATTAAAGATCAGATACAGGTCATAGGCTGAAGTATAATGATTGTCATCCGACAGACCATGAGGATTGGCAAAACTGGTATTTGTAGCCCCCAGTCTCTGTGCTTCCTCATTCATCATCTCAACAAAATGATCTACACTGCCGCCGATATTCTCCGCGATCAGCATTGCTGCGTCGTTGGCGGAATACATCAGCAGAATATGTAATGCCTGATCCAATGTCATGGTATCTCCGGCTTTTAATCCGCACAGCTGTGCACCGGATTCCGTGATCTTTACGCTATCCGTAGCTGTCAGCACAGTATCCGGTGACGCATTCTGTAATGCCACCAGTGCCGTCATTACCTTGGTCAGGCTGGCCGGATACAATCTTTCATGTGCATTTTTGGAATATAATACCTTTTTATTGTTTACGTCGAACAGTACAGCGGCCGAAGCCTGTGACATGTCTACGCTGCCATCCCCCGTCTGGTTCTCCGTCACCACACACAGATCCGCAGCAAAGGGCTCTGCCCTGCCCGCTCCGGTTCCTGCCAGCACATTGAAACTGCTGACACTGGAATTGACATCGTACGGAAATGTATACGCCACATTACCGCATCCGGTAAGCAGACTCATGCAGAGGATCAAGGACATGCAGAAGCAGATCCGACGAACTTTATTTGTACATTTCACGCCACTCTAAATCTCCTCTGTCTAAGGACTTGATCAACAGTTCCGCGCTGGCGAGATTCGTTGCCAACGGAATATTATGCATATCACACAAGCGCATTACATTGCTTACATCCGGCTCATGGGCCTTGGGTGCCAGTGGATCCCGCAAAAAAGATCACCAGATCGATCTCGTTGTGTTCGATCTGTGCACCGATCTGCTGTTCTCCTCCCAGATGTCCAGCAAGATATTTGTGTATATTCAGGTTGGTGACCTCTTCGATCAGCCTGCCGGTAGTTCCTGTGGCATATAATTCATTTTTACTTAAAATTCCGCGATATGCAATGCAGAAATTCTGCATCAGTTTCTTTTTGGCATCATGTGCGATCAGTGCAATGTTCATATAGTCCATACCCCTTCTCTGTGTAATGTATGATTTCTTTTGTCTAGCTTCTCTTCGCCTGTAATCGTACGTTCAGTACAACACCCATTCCAATATACAGACTCATCAGCGAGGTCAGGCCATAGCTTACAAAAGGCAACGGAAGTCCTGTATTCGGTAAAATAAACGTAGCCACTCCGATGTTCACAAAGCTCTGGAAAGCGATCAGTCCCCCCATTGACGCCGCTATGATCGTCCCCGCGGTATCTTTCGCCTTTCCCGCGATAGAAACGCACTCCATTGCCATCAGCATCAGCAGTATGATCACTACGATACTTCCCTTAAAACCAAACTCTTCACCGATAACAGCGAATATGAAATCGGTTTCCGCTTCAGACAGGAAATTGCCATTCTTTACCGATGTGATCTCATTGTTTTTATAGCCCTTGCCGTCCAGTTCTCCAGAGCCTATGGCCATTACAGAGTTCAACTGCTGGTAAGCCAGATCCGTGGAATATTCCTCCGGATTGACGAAGGCAAGGATACGATTTTTCTGGTAAGTCTCCAATATGGTACTGTCCGGCTGCATTGCCAGAGATACCAGTATGATCACTGCAGGAATTGCCACCGCCAATGCTCCGAAGATCAGCTTATAACTGATGCCTCCGGCATACAGGATCACGCAGAAAATAAAGATCAGCACAAGGCTGGTAGACAGCGCCGGCTGTTCCTTTACCATGATCCAGGGAACACCCATAAGTACCGCAATCGATGCGATCACAGGGAAAGTATTCAGCTTCTCCTTATATTTCATAATAAACTGTGCAAAGAATAAAATCAATAAAATTTTTGCAAGTTCTGAAGGTTGAAATTGCAGTCCACCGATCTTAAGCCACCTCTGGGCTCCGTTGCCTTCTTCACCCATCAGGATTACCAGTCCGAGCAGTACCAGATTGCCTATGTACATCAGCCAGTAAAGCTTCAGGATCACGGAATAATTAAAAAAAGAAAGGGCGATCATGATAACAAGCCCCGCAACTACACCCGCCATCTGTTTGGTCTGCTGGGCAGGTTCCGCACTGCCGATGGTTATGATGCCGATGATGGACAGTGCAAGTATCAGTATGATCAGTTTAAAGTCATAATCCCGTAATCTATAATTCTTAAACATCCGTTTGACCTTTCTGTTCTTTATGCTCCTTATGGCATTTTCGCAGTCTTCTGTAAATCAATAATGGGAATATTGGCAATCAGGCTGGGGCTCTTATTCCGTCCGCCCTTACTGCCCTTTGCCTGTATCTCGATTTCCATATGATCCGTATCGATCCGCATATATTTCGAAATCACTTTTGTAATATCCGCCTTGATCAGTTCCATCATCTCCGGAGAACAGTTCACCCGGTCCGATATCAGCAGGATTTTCAGACGGTCCTTTGCCACCTGGCAGGAGCTTTTCCTGCGAAAAAAATGTTTCATATTCATCCCGTCCCCTTCCTATGCTTTCCGAAAAATACCGGTTACTTTTGTCCAAAAAGATACTCCTTTTTCGAAATCCAGGAACGGAATTTCTTTTCCCAGCACACGATCCACCACATTGCGGTAAGCCTTACCCGCCGGTGTATCGCTTCCGACTAATGGTTCTCCCTGATTGGTGGCGATGACTACATTCTCATCATCCGGAACGATTCCGATGAGCGGTACCGCCAGAATATCCACCACATCATCCGCAGACATCATATCTCCGCGCTTTACCATATCCATGCGCAGTCTGTTGATGATCAGATCCATCTGTTTGAAGCCGTTGGCCTCCAGCAGTCCGATAATACGATCTGCATCTCTGATGGCCGAGACCTCCGGTGTTGTTACCACCAGTGCCCTGTCGGCCCCGGCAATAGCATTCTGGAAGCCCTGTTCAATTCCCGCCGGGCAGTCCAGAATGATGTAATCAAATTGTTCTCTCAAGTGGTCGATCACCTTCACCATCTGTCCCGGGGTGACTGCCGATTTATCTCTGGTCTGTGCCGACGGCATCAGATACAGTCCCGGATGTCTCTTGTCCCGGATCAGTGCCTGTTTGATTCTGCAGTTCCCTTCGACCACATCTACCAGATTGTAAACGATACGGTTCTCCAGTCCCATGACCACGTCAAGGTTACGCAGACCGATATCCGTATCGATCAGGCAGACTTTGCTGCCCGCTTTTGCAAGACCTGTTCCAACGTTTGCGGATGTAGTGGTCTTACCTACACCGCCTTTTCCTGAAGTGACGACAATGACTTCGGAGCTTTTCTTCTCCGTGGAAACGTTTTGTTCCATTTTGGATTCCTCCTGTTTGATTTTGTCGTCCCCTGGATTCTTTTAAAAAGTACCCAGTAATTCTTTTGTAAGGGGATCAAATACGATCTTCCCGTTCTTCAGGTGTGCAATTTTCGGTTGTACTTTGGGACGAATGCCCCATTTCGACTGTTTCGCATTGGTTTTATATTTGAAATCGCCGATTTTTAATCTTTCCGGCTCCATTTCAAGCGCTACAATATAACAATCTTCTCTGCCAGATCCGCCCGCATAAGCTTCCCCGTACAGTCCTCCCAGAATGATGATGTTGCCTGCGGAGATCACCGCACTGCCCGGGTAGACATCCCCCAGGACCACAATGCTGTTCTCGGTTTCTATGACTTCCCGGTTTTTGAGGGTTCCCTTGTAGAACTGCCCCTCGTCCCCGGTGGAAAGCTTTTTTCTCCATATGCTGCAGAGCTTTGATAAAGTTCTTGTTCGTGGTCTCATCATGGCCCACGATACAGGCGATCCTCACATTGCTGTTCTTCCGGATGGTATCCAGAATGCGGATTTCTTCCACTTCGGTCACCTCCCGTCCCTCCATGGATAATGCCATGGTGGACGTACCGAAGAAGTTTTTCGCCTCTGTGAATTTCACCGCCAGTTCCTGCAGGATTTCTTCCAGGGAAGCATCCTCCCTCATCAGAAGAGTGATCCCGCTCTGATAGCTTTTGATCAATACTGCATCTTTCATTTTCTTATACCTGTCTTTTTATTTTCTTAATATCCGAAGTCCCACATTTGGCATTCATCTGTCTGTGTTATCTGACTCCGGATAGTTACATCTCATTGGATACTGCATTGTCGAGAGTATCCGCAGTACCTGTGATCAGATCATCCTCTTCCGCCAGTCCGTAATAATACTTGATAATATCTCTGGTGAACTGGGCTGCATAGTCTGAAGAATATCCAAAAGGTATTCTTGTGGCAATGGCGATCTCCGGATTCTCATACGGCGCATAGCAGATAAAAAGCGCATGGTTTGGTCGGGAAGCTGTCTGCTCTGCCGTACCGGTCTTACCTGCGGCATTTACCGCCAGATCACTAAAGTACTTTTTGTTTTCCACCACCTGACGCATTCCCAGATGGAACGCATCCCAGTATTCCTGCGGCAGGTCAATCTGATTTCTCACTTCTGCATGGTACTCTTTCAACAGATTGCCCTGGGAATCTGTTGTCTTATCCAACAGGGTCAGATTATAGCAGGTCCCACTGTTGGCAATGGTAGTGACATATCTGGCCAGTCCAACGGTAGTGTAGCTGTTGCTGCCCTGTCCGATGGCAGAACGTACCGGATCCTTGGTGGATACATCCGGTGCATATTCTCCGATCTCCACTCCCGATTTATCTGTCAGTCCATACAGATCCGCATATTTGCTCAGGGTATCCAGACCCGCTTCCTCATTATAGCTTCCGGTTCTGGTAGCCAGCTGGTAGCCCACATTGTAGAAGAAGTAGTTACAGGAATCCTTGATGGCAGATGTCACATTTTCATAGCCATGTCCGGAAATTTTCCAGCATCTGGGGGATGGTGTGATCTCGGTAAAAGTACCGACACAGTTCACACGGCTCTGAAGATTAATCACATTCTCCAGAAGTCCCGCTGTAGCGGATACAATCTTGAACGTGGAACCGGGTGCTGCCTTATACTGGGTGGCAAAATTCAGCTGTGGGCTGGACTTGTCCGCATTCAGCTGCGCATAATACTCCGCATCCACGGTATTCGCCATTTTGTTATTGTCATATCCCGGATAAGACACCATAGCCAGCACATCTCCCGTATTGACATCCGTAATGACTACAGAGGCATTGCAGGGATCCAGTGCCAGTTGGGCCGGTGTGATCTCCAGATTATTGATCCGGTTCATCATAAACTGATATGCCGACAATTTACCGGAATACAGTGCTTCTTCATCCTCAGCCGGGATGTCCACCACCTGCTGTTCACACAGGAGCATACAGATCTGTTTCCCGGTGATCTTGTCATTTAAAAGCATATACTTGTAGAAACGTTTCTGGAACTCCGTGGTATGGTCGATGGCATTAATGGTGTACTCCAACAGTTTGTCATAAACTTCTGTAGAATCCGAATATTTGTCATTCAGATCCAGCTTGCTGACATCGATCCAGTTCATGGCGATGCAATACTGCAGATACTCCTTTAAGGAGATCACTTCCTCCTTCGCCCAGGCCGTCTGCGTAGCATCGTTATCATCCACCAGTTCCTTCATGATCACGCCTTCCTCCCGAAGGAGGCTTACGATATTACTCTGGTAAACCTGATATTCCTTGGAAAGCTTGCTATAGGGAGTTGCCCCTTCTGTAAGTTCGTAAGTCAGTCTGTCGTAAACACCCTGCTTATACTCCAGATAAGCGGCATAGACTGCCTTTTCCGTCTCTCCGGCATCTTCTGCCTCGAAATGTTTTCTGTCCAGGATATTGTTGTTGATCATGGCAAAATACACGTCATAGATCGGGATCTTAATGGACGAGCTCTTGGCATTCTCCGGCAGATTGAATTCTTTGGCGTTGATGATCTTGCTTGCCACCAGACCGGCCAGCTTCTGTTCGATGATATTATATACCGCCTCCGTAAGATCCTTATCGATGGTCAGGTAGACATCCGCTCCCGGCTGTGCCTCTTTCCGCTCTAAAATAGTGATCACCTTACCGGTATTGTTCACCACCACTTTTTCACTGCCCTTGGTACCCTGCAGGGTAGTCTCCATATATGCCTCAATACCACTCTTACCTACCACATCATTGATGGTATAGGTATCCTCCAGGCCGCCTTCCGTCACCACCTGGTCATTTAACTCTGCCAGTTCATCGGAAGAGATTTTGCCGGTATATCCCAGCACATGGGCGAAATATTTGCTGTCTATGTAGTGGCGCACCGTATCCTCTACGATAGACACACCGTCCAGTTGGTCGGAATTCTCCATGATCACCGCCACTGTCTCCGCACTGACATTGGTAGCCACAGTGGTTCCCACATATTTCCGGAAGGAGGTCAGATTCATGGCATACCGGATGGTTACCATCTGCAGCCACTCCTCTTTGGTATAACCTTTCCCCGGCACGAAAGGGGTCTTGGTGTTCTCGGGATCTTCGTACTGACCGATAGCAAAGCCCTTGGCACGGCTTAAGTACTCTATCAGTTCCTGGGCTGTCATGGCTTTTTCTTCTTCACTAAGCTCGTCTATGGTTCTGTATCCAAGCACATCCGCCTGAAAACGAAGCAGCGCCGTGCCATCCACGGAATAGGCATAATCGCCGTCTTCATCAATAATGATCTTAAAATCCGTGATCACACTGTCACCGTTTTTCTCGATCAGCTTTATCAGCCGATAGACAACGTCATTGACCTTTGCGTTCTTATTCCGGCTGGACTCAAACACATCCTCGATCTTCACAGAATAAGCCAGTTCATTTTCCGCCAGTACATTGCCGTTCCTGTCCAGGATCCGTCCTCTGGTACTGGATATATCCCTGGTCTTCTCGATCTGAAGGATAAAGTCGTTCAGATACTCTTCTCCGTTTATGATCTGCAGGTTGAAACAGCGGTAAAGCAGAACACCGGCAAAAAAAGCAAACAGTATCATAAGTACTGTCAGTCTGCTGGTCACAATATTAATAATGTGATCTCTAATTTCACGAAACAAATTTCTGTGCGCTCCTTTTTTCCTTCTCCTCCAGTTTCTGATTAATCTTCAGGATCAGAGGATACAAAATAATCGTAACAACGATGGTGTAAAGTGCCTCCGGCAGGATCACACTTGTAAAATAATACGGGAAATGAAAACGCCCTCTCAAAAGAAACATCAGAATGTAACAAATCAATCCATAAGAAATGTCGCTGACAATAATAAGCGCCAACGGCAGCTTGATATCCTCCGGATAAAAGATCCGGCTGAATTTCCCGTTAACAAAGCCTATGTACATCATGACCATGGCATAAAATCCCAGGAAACTTCCGAAAAAAATATCACATAAAAGCCCGCAGGAAAATCCGATCAGCAGTCCCTCCTTCTCCCCTCTCATAAATCCGAAGGAAGAAGTCAGAATGATCATCAGATTGGGAATGATTCCGCCCATTGCCAGGCTGTTAAATACACTGCACTGCAAGACAAAAAATAAAAGGATCAGAAGAACCACTACAATCTTGCGCAGGAAGCTGCTGTTATTCTCCATCTGCGCCTCCTCCCGGAACCTGCTGTTTCTTGTCCGTGATCACCAGCACCTCACTCAGATGCTCGAAATCCACCACCGGAGTCAGGTATCCGGATTTCGTCAGATTGTTGGTATCTTTATTGATGGTACTGATATAGCCGATCAGGATATTGGGAAGATATTTATCACTGATATCGGATGTAACTACCTTATCTCCCTCTGCCACTGCATCCTGGCTGTCCACCAGCTTGCTGAAAGGAATCACTCCCTGGGCCATCATCTGCAGATCTCCGGATACGATCAGATTGTCACCCGTGGCAAGTGTCATACCGCTGACATTAGAATTGTCGGAAATAATGGAAGTCACCCGGGACCAGTTCGGTCCTACGGACGTAATGCGTCCCACCAGACCGCCTCCGGCGATCACATTCATATCATCCGCCAGCCCATCATTAGAGCCTTTGTCAATGACAAAAGAAGAATACCAGTTGCCAGAATCTCTGCTGATGATCCGGGCACCGATCTTATTGTAGTCCCCGTATTCTTCATCAAGCTCCAGCAGCCCTCTCAGTTCATTCAGTTCATATTTGTCCTGCTGCAGCAGAGTGTTCTCTTCCGTCAGGGAAGCCACCTGCTCCTTCAGGGCACTGTTCTCCGCTAAAAGTGTCCGGATCTGCACCAGTTCATCGGAACGATTTGCCAGCCATTCTCCGGCCTTGGCGATCCCCTGTTCAAAGGGTACGATCACATATCCCACCACTCTGTTGAACGGTCGGTTAAATACATTGGTTCCAAAGGTCACCAGCATCATGATGGTGCAGAGGATAGTTAAAATAAAAAGGAGATATTTACTCGGTAAAGTAAACCTCTCCCCTTTTCTTTTTACGACTGGGCTCATTTACTCATCCCTTCAATTGCATAAGCTACCGTTTTATAGTTATCATCCTTGATGATCTTGGCAAGTCCTGTTGCCACGCTGGTCAGCGGATTCTCAGCCACATTCACATGCAGTCCGGTACCGGTTGCCAGTCTCTCTGCCAGATGACTTACCTGGGATGCTCCTCCGGTCAGATAAATACCGTGACGGTAAATATCCGCTGCCAGTTCAGGGGGTGTTCTCTCCAGTATCACCTTTACATTATCAATAATGGTATTAAAGTGCTCCTCCAGAGACTCGTCCACCATTCTTGTGGGAATCTCACGCTCCACCGGCAGACCGGTGACAATGTCTCTGCCGTATACTACAGCACCCTTTCCTTCTTCTTCCAGTTCCTTCAGGGCAATCTTCACATTCTCAGCCGTCTTGCCACCGATGATCAGAGAGAATTCTCTTCTGACTGCCGCACGGATGGCATCATCAAATTTCATGCCGCCCACCTTGATCAGACGGCTCAGTACGATACCGCCCAGTGACAGGATGGAGATTTCCGTGGTCTCATAGCCGACATTCACCACCAGGACGCCCTGGGAATTTTTCACATCGATATCCAGACCCAGACCGTCTGCCACGGCCTTCTCCACTACCATGATCTTCTTGGCCTTTACGTTAGCTCCTTTGATCAGATCATAGAATGCTCTTTTTTCCACCTCGGTAACATCCGTAGGCACTGCAATGAAGAAATCAGAAGGCTTGGTATTGCCCTTCTGCAGATCACCGATAAAATACTTTACCAGCGTCTCCATATTTTTGATATCCGCGATCACACCATTGGAAAGCGGATAAGAAATATGAATATTGCTGGGAGCTTTCTCATACATTTCAAATGCAGAGTTACCATAAGCAAATAAAGTATTCTTATTCTCGATGGCAATCATATTTTTTTCGATCATGATATTGTCATCATTGCGGTTATAGATCTTTATATTGTTGGTACCAAGGTCGATACCAAATGCATTGTTTGCCACTGTCGTTATCCCTTTCTTATATCAAAAATTTTTGCTCTCTGAAGCTAGTATACCTGTTATCGCCAATAATAATGTGGTCTAACAGCGGAATGTCCATCTGGTTTCCCACCTTTGCCACATTTTCCGTCAGCTCCCTGTCGGATCTGCTGGGAGTGGGATCTCCGCTGGGATGATTGTGCACGAGGATAAGACTGACTGCCTTGTCCTTTAACGCCTCCAAAAATATCTCTCTGGGAGAGATCAGTGCCATATTGACACTGCCGTCCGACAATTTCTTCTCACGGATCAGCTGTCCTTTGGCATCCAGACAGAGCAGATACACACATTCGGTATCCCTGTGTCTGAGCTTTTCCATAAAATATTCCGCTACATGATCCGCTCTGGTGAAGCAGATCCCCTCTCTGGCTTTGGCCCGGCTCATCCTGTTGGACAGTTCGGCGATGCATTTTAGTTTCACCGCTTTCACCATGCCGATGCCCCGGATCTCCATCAGTTCTTCCACACTCACATCATGCAGACCCAAAGCAGTCCTTCTCTCGGATAGGTGGCCAGTGCCAGTACCTTCTCAGCCAGCGCCACCGCGGAATCCTCCTTCGTCCCGGTTCGCAGAATCACCGCAAGCAATTCCGCCTCCGTAAGATTCTCCGGTCCGAACTGCAGAAATCTCTCATAGGGAAGTCCCCGGTCTGTATTTACCTGTACATTCTTCTCGGGCATAAGTCTCCTTCTGCCTGCTCCGACGTATGCTGCCTAACGGATAAAACGGTATACCACGAACGCTATGATCACACCGATCACACTGGCGATCGTGATGTTAAACTCCAGCCCGAAAGTCAGAATAATGAAACCGAGATTCAGTTCCACTGGACTGCTGAGGCCGAAATTCTGTCCGTAATTCAGAAAAGTACCGTCGAAATAAGTCCCTATAAATCTGCCGATCACAAATCCGATCAGTACCAGGACGATCAAAACCCAATTAATTCTCTTCAAGGTAGTTCCTCTTCTTTCTTCTGTGTACTCTCCATGGCTGAACAGTCTCCCCGTGAGCCTGTCTTCCATACGTCTTTTTATACTATCACAAAAAGCTTCTTCTGTACACAAATTTAGTAGATTTTATTTTGCGCTTTTTCTACAGGATTCGTATTTTTCAATGTAGTTCTACATTGCTTTCCGGATCTGTTCTTCCGTCACAAGACCTTTTTGTACCAGTACCTGCAGGGATTTCAGAATACCGAATTTGGCATGCTGCCAGGTCAGTCCGCCCTGGAAATACACTGCATACGGAGGCTTGATGGGGCCATCCGCAGACAGCTCAATGGAGGAGCCGGAAACAAATGCTCCCGCTGCCATAATGACCTGTGCATCATATCCCGGCATATCCCAGGGTTCCGGTGTCACATGACTGTCTACCGGTGCCGCCGCCTGAATTCCCTGGCAGAAGCCGATAACCCCCTCAGGCTGACCGAAGGTCACTGCCTGAATGATATCGTGTCGGCTCTCACTGCCGTTCGGTACTACCGCAAAACCTAATTTTTCATAGACATTGGCTGCAAAGATCGCACCCTTCAGTGCTCCCGCCGTCACCGTGGGAGCCAGGAAAAATCCCTGATAAAAATCTTTCAAAATGCCAAGGGAAGCGCCGACTTCCTTGCCCAGTCCCGGCGAGGTCAGACGGTATGCCGCATTTTCCACACATTCTTTCTTTCCAGCAATATATCCGCCGATAGGAGCCAGTCCGCCTCCGGGGTTCTTGATGAGAGATCCTACGATCATATCCGCACCCACGTCGGAAGGTTCTATGGTCTCCACGAATTCTCCGTAGCAGTTATCCACCATGCAGATCACGTCCGGCTTAATACCTTTAATGAAGGCGATCAGTTCGCCGATCCGCTGTACGGACAGGGTGGGTCTGGTCTGGTAGCCCTTGGATCGCTGGATCGTTACCAGATGAGTTTTCTCATTGATATTCTCACGGATTTTATCGTAATCAAAGCTTCCGTCCGGCAGCAGATCCACCTGGCGATAAGTCACACCGTATTCTGCCAGCGATCCCTTCGACGGGCGGATACCGATGACTTCTTCCAGCGTATCATAGGGTTTGCCTACCGGGGACAACAGTTCGTCTCCAGGTCTTAAATTGCTCATCAGAGCCAATGCCAGTGCATGCGTGCCGCAGGTGATCTGAGGGCGCACCAGTGCATCCTCCGTATGGAAAGTCGCTGCATAGACAGCCTCCAGGGTATCTCTTCCAAGATCGTTGTAGCCGTAACCAGTAGTGCCCAACAAGCAGGCCTCACTGACCTGATGCTGCTGCATGGCATTTACCACCTTTAACTGATTGTATTCCGCGTTACTATCCACTTCATCAAAGCGGTCTCTTAAACTTTTCTCAATGGTGCAGCCGTAATCATATACGGTCTTGCTGATTCCCATAGACAGGTAGATCTCTTCATTACTGCTTCTCATAAATCTCTTTTTCTCCTAATTCTCTGATCATGTATTCCAATATTTTCTCTTCGTTATAATCAAACCGGCCCTTGTCGATCCAGGTGACTTCACTCTCTCTGCGAAACCATGTCAGCTGTCTCTTGGCAAAATGCCTGGTATCCCGTTTCAAGGTATAGACCGCATCTTCCAGGCTGCATTCTCCATCCAGATATTCCAGAATCTCCTTGTAGCCCAGTCCCTGCATGGACGTCATGCCCTTACGGCATCCCATATCCTTCAGTTGTCTTACTTCATCCACCAGACCCTGTGACATCATTTCATCGATTCTGTCCTCGATCCGTGCATACAGCTTTTCCCGGTCGTCCGTCAGCACAAAATAGCTGAAATTATAGGGACTTGTCCGTTCTTTTTCCCTCTCGTTGTGTACAGAGATCGGTTCTCCTGTCAGTTCATAATATTCTAAAGCACGGATGGTTCTCTTGATATTATTGGCATGAATATTCTCCGCCGATACGGGATCGACCTTCTTCAGCATCTCATGCAGACTCTCCGGTCCCTGTTCTTCTGCCAGAAGTTCCAGTTTTTTTCGATATTCGGTGTTCTCTTCGTTTTCCGTAAAATCAATGCCCCGAAGCACCGCCTGAATGTAAAATCCGGTGCCTCCCACCAGAATAGGGATATGGCTCCTGTCATATATCTGCTCCATACATTCCAGACAATGTTTCTGGAACACTACTACATTGAATTCTTCCCAGGGCTCCAGAATATCGATCAGATGATGGGGCACCCCCTCCATCTCCTCCGGACGGATCTTGGCAGAACCGATATCCATATGTTTATATACCTGCATGGAATCTGCCGACAGGATTTCTCCGTTTATGGCTTTTGCCAGCGCGATGGACAGTTTTGTCTTTCCCACCGCCGTCGGCCCGGTCAGGACCACCAGTGGTTTCTTTTTATTCTGTATTACCGACATTATTTTTTCCTTACTCTTTTTATCCTGCTATCCGTTGTTCTGGGTACAGTTTGCTGCATCGATGGCGATGACCAGCATCAGACCCTCCAGTTCATCCTGTGGATCGGAGAAATTAATAGTATACGTATCTCCCCAGTGAAACAGTTCTTTGGAGATATGGATGATACTGCTGCATCCATTGTATACATCATAATCCCATCCCAGAAAATCTCCCTCCACGCGCCAGCCGTTATAGTCGATCTCATATCTGGGCTTGAAAAAAGAAAACTGTTTGCGGATTTCACCACGGACCCGGCCACCGATCTCGATTTCAAAGGCCGGAAGAAAGGTAAGCAGCCGCTGTCTGATCACTCCCAGTTCATGGTTATTTCTGTCGTATACATGCAGCTGGTGTCCCAGGGAGAAAAACTCCGCTTTTACAAAATATTTTGGATTTTCATTTTCATCATAGACATCATAGGAATCTGTCCAGGAAAACACTCTCTGTTTGATCAGTAAACGCATTATACTATCCTCTTAAATTTCTTCTCCAGATCTGTCTCCGTCATGGTAATAATAGTGGGTCTGCCGTGGGGACAGTTGTAGGGATTATCCAGGGTCAGAAGTTCGTCGATCAATTTCTCCGCCTCCTGAAAGCTCAGACGGTTATTGCCTTTGACCGCCGCCTTGCAGGACATGGATGCAATCTTTTCCTCAATGACCTGAAAACTTCCGCGATTGCCGGTCTCCTGGGACAGTTCATCCAGCACTGCCAGGAACAGTTCCCTCTCACTGCATCCGTAGAGATCCACTGGTACACTACGGAGGGCATATTCGTTGCCTCCGAAAGCATCAATCTCAAATCCCAGCTGTGCAAAAGCATCCTCATAGGTGTGCAGAATGCCTTCCTCCTGCCCTGTCAGGCTGACAATAATCGCCGGCATCAGACGTTGGGACACCACACTCTTTTCATAAAACTGTTTCATCAGGCGTTCATATTTTACCTTTTCATGAGCCGCATGCTGGTCAATGATGAACAATTTGTCTTCAAACTGGATCAGCCAGTAGGTATCAAAGACCTGACCGATAATCCGGTAACGGCTGCGATTCTGCATGGACAACAGTTTTTCCTCGAACAGATTCAACTGCTGGGTATTTTTGATCTCCGGTTCCGGGGCGGCAGCTGCATCCTGCGACGATGCCGTGGGCTGTCCGGAAGCAGTTGTTGTGGCCATCTGTTCCTGTACCGGGTTCTTCCTGTCTTCCGGCGGCACTGCCTCCACGAAGAAATCATCTTCCTGCGGTACGGCTGTGGTGCTGACTGCTTTGGAAACTTCTGGTGTGTTACCGTACAGGACGGACTGCGTTTTTTTCACCGTCACAGTTCCTGCAACACCCACTGTGGAGTTCTCTATTAGCTCCGGCTTGCGGATACTGGTCTGTACCCCGGCATGATTTTCCTGCCAGACAGGTTTCTGTATAAATTCTCTCCGGTCCCTGGAAGCCGCTTCATATTTTGCTGCCTCCATGACACGATAGCTTTCTTCTCTCTTTTTTTCAAATACTTCCGGTGTGTGTTCTTTCCAGGAAGCTCTTCTCTCTTCCTGTTCTTTCTTCTGGATTGCCTTTTCATCCTCCAGAGAAGCATCCGGGATCATCTCCCGGTTCCGCAAAGTGATGGCGATCTTCTCACTGAGCATTCTGGCAAATGCCATGCCGTCAGAGAACCTTACATCCATTTTGGAAGGATGTACGTTCACATCCACCGTCTCCGTATCCATGGTGATATGCAGTACGCACAGTGGAAACTTATGCTGCATCAGATACTGCTTGTAGCCTTCCTCGATAGCCTTGGCGATCACACCGCTGCGGATAAAACGACCGTTGATAAAATAGATCTCGAAGTTACGGTTGGAACGCACCAGTACCGGTTTGCCCAGATATCCTTCGACTTTGATGCCGTTCTCTTCGATCTGGATAGGCACCAGCTCTGCGGCGATCTCCCTGCCGTAGATCCGGTAAATTACCTCCCGCAGGTCACCGTTTCCGGAGGTATGGAATCTGGTCTGGTTTCCCAGTACGAATTTAAACGAAATATCCGGTCTCGACAATGCCAGATGTTCCATCAGATCCGTGATATAACTGCCCTCTGTGGCAGGCTGTTTTAAGAACTTCCGGCGTACCGGCGTATTAAAAAACAGGTTCCGCATGAGGAACGTTGTGCCGTCCGGTGCACCGATTTCATCAATGGATTGCTCCCGCGCCCCTTCCAGTACCATGCGGGTACCCGTGAGATTTTCCTTTCGCTTGGTAATGATCTCCACCCGGGAAACTGCCGCGATACTGGATAAAGCCTCACCACGGAATCCCAGACTCGCAATATGGTTCAGATCATCCGCATCCTCTATTTTACTGGTGGCATGGCGCAGGAACGCAGTAGGAAGCTGATCTCTCTCGATACCGCAGCCGTTATCCGTCACGCGGATGAATTCAATGCCGCCTTCCTTTGCCTCCACCGTGATTGCTGTAGATCCGGCATCAATGGCATTCTCCACCAGTTCCTTTACCACACTGGCTGGTCTCTCCACCACCTCACCGGCAGCGATCCTGTCGATCGTCCGGGAGTCCAGTACATGTATTCCCATAAATCTCCTCCCTTATGCTTTCTAGCCGTTCCAGCGGTTCTTTAACTTATTCTGCAGGCGGTACAAAGTATTCAGTGCATCCAGCGGTGTCAGAGTCGTTACTTCGATCTCCATCAGTTCCTTCAGCACATCCTCGTCTGTCACCGTATCAAACAGAGACATCTGCGCCAGATCCACTTCATCGTATTTTGGCTGTTTTTTTGCTTTCCCATCGCCCTTATTATCAATGGCGATACTCTGCACCTTTTCGGTGATATCATTGTCGGACAGCTGTTCCACGATCTCTTTTGCACGGTCAATGACCATATCCGGCACACCGGCCAGTTTGGCCACCTGGATACCGTAGCTCTTGTCTGCACCGCCCTTTACGATCTTACGCAGGAATACAATATCGTCTCCGCATTCTTTGACTGCGATGCAGTAGTTGTTGACATTGTTCATTTTGCCTTCCAGCTCGGTCAGCTCATGATAATGGGTGGCAAACAGTGTCTTCGCTCCCAAAAGCTTTCGATTACTGATATGTTCGATCACTGCCCAGGCAATGCTCAGGCCATCAAAGGTGGACGTGCCTCTTCCGATCTCATCCAGGATCAGGAGACTTTTGGATGTGGCATTCCGTAAAATATTCGCCACCTCATTCATCTCCACCATGAACGTGGACTGCCCGCTGGCCATGTCATCCGACGCACCCACACGGGTAAAGATTCTGTCTACAATGCCGATGTTGGCACTTCTGGCAGGCACGAAACAACCGATCTGTGCCATCAGCACGATCAGTGCCGTCTGACGCATATATGTGGATTTTCCCGCCATATTCGGACCGGTGATGATGCTGATACAATGACTTCCATTATCCAGATAGGTGTCGTTGGCAATGAACATGTCATTAGTGATCATCTGTTCCACCACAGCATGTCTGCCATCCTTGATATCAATGACACCTTTTTCATTTAACTTCGGGCGTACATAGTGATTGCGCTCAGACACCAGGGACAGGGATGCATAAACATCCAGCTTTGCAAGCGCCTTGGCAGTATTCTGGATACGTACCAGTTCCTGTGCGATGGTATCCCGGATTCTGCAGAAAACATCATACTCCAGTGTCTGAAGCTTGTCCTCCGCATTTAAGATCGTATCTTCCAGTTCTTTTAATCTCGGTGTGGTATACCGCTCCGCATTGGCAAGGGTCTGCTTGCGGATATAATCCTCCGGCACCAGATCCTTGTAGGAATTGGTCACCTCAAAGAAGTAGCCGAACACATTATTTTTTTTGATTTTGAGATTCTTGATTCCGGTACGTTCTCTGTCTTCTTCCTCCAAAGCTGGACCAGCCATTGTTTGCCGTCATGTTTGGCTGCACGCAGATGATCTATAGTCTCATCGAACTGATCCTTGATCATTCCGCCTTCACGAATAGATATGGGCGGTTCCTCAACGATTGCCTCGTCAATCAGCTGATAAATGTCCTCCAGTCCATCGATTTCTTCCCGGATGGCTGCCAGCTCCTCTTTCTGGAAGCCCGCCAACACCGTCTTGATAGGCGGCAGCATCTGCAGAGAGTTACGAAAAGCGATCAGATCTCTGGGGTTTGCCGTCTTATAAGTTACTTTGCTGAGCAGTCGTTCCAGATCGTAAACCGGATTCAGGTACTCTCTGATCTCGTCCCGGGAGATGGAATCCTGATTCAGTTCCTGGATTGCATCCAGGCGTTTCTCCATTTCTTCCTTATCAATCAGAGGCTGCTCAATATAGTTTCGCAGCAATCTGCCGCCCATGGCCGTCTTCGTCTTGTCCAGTACCCACAACAGAGACCCTCTCTTCTGCTTTTCCCGCAGTGTCTCTGTCAGTTCCAGATTTCTTCTGGTGGAACTGTCCAACAGCATGTATTTGCTGGTAAGATAGGGAGAAATATGAGTAAAATGTTCCAGATCCGTCTTCTGGGTATCATATAAATATTGCAGTAATGCTCCTGCTGCCAGAATTCCTGTAGGAAATTCCTCAACACCGAGGCCGATCAGAGTATTCACCTTAAAATGTCTCATAAGGATCCGCCGGCAGCCGTCATCATCGAACATGTGAGACTCCAGTGAGCTGACCGACATATGTAACCGGGACTTCAAGTCCTCCACATCATATCCGCTGACCAGAAAGGCCTCATTGCAGATGATCTCCGAGGGCTCATATTTCATCAGTTCGTCCTTCAGTTTCCGCAGGTCTTCTACCTCTGTCACATAATAATCTCCGGTAGTGACATCCGCTGCGGAAATGCCGATTCCATCCGAGGTATAGGCAATGCACATCAGGTAATTGTTCTTGCTGGCTTCCAATGACTGGACATCCAGGTTGGTCCCCGGGGTCACCACACGGATAACCTCTCTCTTCACCAGTCCCTTTGCCAGCTTTGGGTCCTCCACCTGTTCGCAGATGGCTACTTTATAGCCCCTGCTGACCAGTCTGGCCAGATATGTCTCCACCGCATGATAGGGAATGCCACACATAGGAGCACGTTCCTCCAGTCCACAGCTTTTTCCGGTCAGTGCAATTTCCAGCTCTTTGGATGCTACTATAGCATCGTCAAAGAACATTTCATAAAAGTCTCCCAGGCGATAAAAAAGGATGCAGTCCTTATACTGCTCCTTGGTCTCCATATATTTTTGCATCATTGGTGTCAATTCAGCCATGATTTTCTCCTGTTCTGTAAAAGAATACACGACAAAGCGGACACGCAAAAGCTTGCGTATCCGCATCTATCTTAGCACAAAATATTGAGGTTGTAAATTAAAGAACCCGTCCACAAATGATAGTTTTTGCCCCTTATCCCAACCGTGCGGCGCGCTCCAGTGCATCATCAATATGCGCACACACATTCTCTCTGCCGACCTTGTCCAGGAAACCGCTCTTCTCCATGACGTGCATGGGCTGTTCCCCTACATGGGACAGAATGATCTGGATATTTTTCTTCTTGCAGTCTGTATATAGCTGTTCCAGATTATGCATAGCTGTGGCATCGATAGCGCTCACGCTGCGCATACGCAGTACCAGACAATTCATCTTCTCATCCAGTGTGATCTTCAGGATCTTGTCTGCTGCGCCGAAGAACAGAGGGCCGCTGACCTCATAAACCATAGTGTTGTGCGGTACGACTCTTAAGGACAGGCTGTCCGCATCATCCTCATCGTCCACATATTTCCAGCCTTCCACTTCCGTCACATCGCTCATACGTTTCATGAACAGAATGGCTGCCAGCAGGATACCTACCTCAATGGCTACCACCAGATCAAACACAACGGTCAGTACAAACGTGGTCACAAGAACGATGATATCGCTCTTGGGTGCAGTCTTGCAGAGCCCTACGAACTTCCGCCAGTCACACATATTGTATGCCACCATGAACAGGATCGCTGCGATGGTAGGCATGGGGATCAGTGCCGCATACGGCATCAGCACCACCAGTATTAACAGCAGTGTCACAGAATGTACCATACCTGCAATAGGGGTACGTCCGCCGTTTTTCACGTTGGCTGCGGTTCTGGCAATGGCTCCGGTAGCCGGAATTCCTCCGAACAATGCGGAAGTAATGTTGCCGGCACCCTGGGCGATCAATTCCATGTTGGAGCGGTGTCTACTATTCACCATGCTGTCTGCCACCACACAGGAAAGCAGAGACTCGATAGCCGCCAGAATAGCGATGGTGAAAGCATCCGGCAGGACATTCTGTACGGTCTTCAAGCTGAAGGACGGCAGAGAAATTGTCGGGAGCTTATTGGAGATCTCATACAGATCTCCGATGGTGTTTACATTCATATTAAGCAGTGCTACCATGGCACTTCCCACCAGTACTGCAATCAGTGAAGGGGGAATCTTCTTGCAGAAGCCCGGCAGATACTGCCATACGATCAGGATCAGCAGACTGATCACACCCACCAGAAGGGCCTGCAGATTGGTGGTGGATATAAACTGAAATACCGCTTTTAATTTGTCCATGGTCTCGATCAGCGGCTCTTCGCTGACAATGGTCAGTCCCATGAAGTCCTTGATCTGTCCGATAAAGATCGTCACAGCAATACCGGAAGTAAAACCGGTGGTGATCGTATAGGGGATAAACTTGATCAGATTGCCAAGTCGTAAAAATCCCATCAGGATCAGGATCACACCCGCTAACAATGTCGCGATGATCAGACCGTCCATGCCGTTCTTCGCTACAATTCCTGCAACAATGGTGGCAAATGCCGCAGTAGGACCTGCGATCTGTACGCGGCTGCCCCCTAAGAAAGAGATCACAAAGCCTGCGGTGATTGCTGTATAGATACCCTTTTCCGGTGTTACTCCGGAAGCCAGTGCCAGTGCAATGGATAAGGGCAGAGCAATGATCGCCACAATGATACCTGCGATCACATCTTTTACAAACTGTTCTTTCGTGTAGCTTTTCATCACTGAGAAAAGCTTCGGTTTCAATTTTTCCATAACATTCTCCTCAATATAATCTCCTCAGTAAAAAGACCCGTGTGAAATTATAAAATTTTTATAAAATCACACGGGTCTTATCATAGCTCTATTTTTTAAGCTTTGCAAGACTTTTTATTATTTTAAACCTATTCTACAATACGGTTTTTACCGTTATTTTTGGCAGTATATAATTTCCGGTCCACAGAAGTAAACAATAGATCCAGCTGTTTATCAGCCTCATAACGTTCCATTCCACCGCTGATGGTAATATCCATCTGTCTGGTATTCTGAGAATATCTCCTTAAGCCTTCCTGGATATTCCGGAATGAATGTAACACTTGTTCCCGATCATCCTGTTCAAACACCAGCATAAACTCCTCGCCGCCGAACCGGGCTGCGATTCCTTTTCCCATCATTTCTTCCAGCATCAGTCTGCCGGCTTCCCGCAGTACATCATCACCGTATCCATGCCCATAGGTATCATTGACTGCCTTGAAATCATCTACATCCATCAATACGATCCAGAAGCTCTTCTCCGGCTTGCATATCCATTCATTCACCTGATTTACAAGATAGCGCCGATTATACAGCCTGGTCAGAGGATCATGGTTCGCTGCAAAGTTCAGATCCTCACTCAGACTCAGCAATTGCTTTCGTTGTTCCTCGTAACTTCTGAGCAATTCAAATATCATGGCAAATACAGACACTCCCACAATAACAAAGGACCCAAGCGTAGTTCCTATTTTACCCGCTTCCTCCATATTTCTCCATACGGAAGGCCGTTCAAAGCTGCTCATCATGATCACCAGATATTCCAGCAGTGTGACCGTAAAAGAAACGATCACCACATTTCTCGGGAAAAATATCGCCAGTCCAACGACCCCCAGAACCAGATATACGATAGATGCATCCCCGTAGCAATAATACAAATAAGGAAATTCAAACCATACAAGTAGTAATATGATCAAGACCGCCGGTATTTGCACCTTTTTCGTAGTCCATCCGATAATGCCGATGGTCACGATCATCAGCAGGCATATCCCGCAGAGTATGGTCGGCAGTTTCATACCGTGAATGCAGAAATTGCAGATTGTTCCGATCAGATTTGCAATGCACGCCGTTATCGTCAGGATCTGATACATTTTCCAGGACATGTTCTGTTCCTGTTCCAGTTCTATTCTCTTTTTCTTCTCTTGTTCTTCCATTTCTATTCCCTTTTACTATTTATTCGCCTGTCATATTCATGACTGAACCATATGTCCCATATAATAAAATCCATGACATTCATCCAGTGAAACATTCACAAGCTTTCCCACCAGTGATATATCACCCGGAAAATGTACCAGCGTATTATTTGACATTCTTCCGGTCACTAAGGAACTGTCATTTTCATTGATCTCTTCTACCAGCACATCGCAGATCTGTCCCTGATACCTGGATACCTGTTCTCTGGCTGTCTCCTGCACGGTCTTAAGCACCCGGTCAAACTGCTCCTTTACCAGTTCCTCCGGCACCTGTTCCATGGCTGCCGCCGGTGTTCCGGTTCGTTTGGAATAAATAAAGGTAAAAGCATTGTCATATTTTACGCGACGGATCACATCGATGGTCTCGTCTACGTCTTCCTTCGTCTCTCCTGGGAATCCTACAATAATATCCGTAGTGATCGCCATATCCGGAATCTCCTTACGGATCTTCTCCGCCAGACTCCAGATACTGTTCCTTGGTATAACGGCGGTTCATTGCTGTTAATATCTTCGTGGAACCGGATTGCAAAGGAAGATGGAGATGTCTGCAGATCTTCTTGGAATGCTTCATCACCTCGATCAGTTCATCCGACAGATCTTTGGGGTGGGAGGTCATGAAACGGATCCTCTCCAATCCTTCGATTCTTTCTACATCCTGCAAAAGCTGTGCAAAGGTAATGGGCTCTTCCAGATTTTTACCGTAAGAATTTACATTCTGTCCCAGTAGCATGATCTCTACAACGCCGTCTGCCACCAGACCCTCGATCTCCCGGATGATATCCTTCGGATTACGGCTTCGCTCTCTGCCGCGGACATAGGGGACAATACAATAGCTGCAGAAATTATTGCAGCCGAACATAATATTGATACCTGATTTGAAAGAATATTTTCTCTCTACCGGCAGATCTTCCACGATCTTGTCCGTATCCTTCCAGATATCAATGACCATTCCCTCATTTTCAAACAGGGAGCATAACAGCTCTGCAAATTTGAAAATATTATGCGTTCCGAAGATCAGATCCACGAAGCGGTAACTGTTTTTAATCTTCTCGATCACGGTGGGTTCCTGCATCATACAGCCGCACAATGCGATCTTCATATGAGGATTTTTCCTTTTATAGCCGTTTAATACTCCCAGTCTTCCATAGACACGCTGGTTGGCGTTATCTCTCACCGTACAGGTATTATAGATCACAAAGTCCGCATTCTCATCTTCAATGATCTCATAGCCGACTTTTTCCAGGATTCCCACCAGTTTTTCCGAATCCCTGGCATTCATCTGACATCCAAAAGTAGTCACACAGCAGGTAGGCCTTCTGCCCAGTTCTTCTCCAAGCTTTGCCACATGACCGGAGGCTTTCTCCATAAAATAATACTGTCTGTCGGTTTCGTTCATTTGTGTTACATTTATCATATAAAAAATATTGCCTTTCTAAATATCGGTATCTATTATCTGTCTGCGTATTTTGCTGCAATGGCGATCAATAGTCCGGTTGTTTTTTCCATGGACTGTACACAGGCATACTCATATCTGCCGTGATAATTTTCTCCGCCGGTGCACAGGTTCGGGCAGGGCAGCCCCATGAAGGACAGTCTGGCGCCGTCGGTACCGCCGCGGATGGGCGATACCTTGGGCTCGATTCCCAGCTCTTCCATGGCAGCTTTCGCATTGTCGATCAGATGCATATGCTGCTCCATGATCTCCCGCATGTTATAATAAGAATCTTTCATATCCACTATAGCGGTACCTTCCCCATACTTCCGGTTCAGGAAATCCGCACAGGACAAGAACAACTCTTTTTTCTGTTCAAACAGCTGTCTGTTATGATCACGGATAATATAATCCGCAGTAACTTCCTCCACATTGCCGCTTATAGCATCCAGATGGAAGAAGCCCTCATAGCCTTCGGTATACATTGGATTCTGCTCTACCGGCAGCAGCTTCTGGAACTCCTGCGCGATGAGAATGGCATTTTTCATTTTGCCTTTGGCGGAACCGGGATGCACACTTCTGCCATATACATGAAGCTTTGCCCCGGCGGCATTAAAATTCTCATATTCCAGTTCACCCAGCGCACCACCGTCTACGGTATACGCATAATCTGCACCGAACAGTTTTACGTCAAAATGATCCGCTCCGGCACCGACTTCCTCATCCGGGGTGAAACCAATGCGGATCTTGCCGTGCTTTTTCTCAGGATGTTTTAACAAGTCTTCTGCCATAGTCATGATCTCAGCCACTCCTGCCTTGTCATCCGCGCCAAGCAGAGTCGTCCCATCGGTCACGATCAGATCTTTCCCCACATAATTTAACAGTTCCGGAAAATCCGCTGTCTTCATAACGATATTCTCTGCTGTATTCAGTACGATATCTTTTCCGTCATAATGCTCTACGATCCGGGGCTTCACATTGGTATCCGTCACCGCAGGCGATGTATCCATATGGGCGATAAATCCAAGTACCGGTGCATTCTCGTAGCCTGCGGATGCAGGAACGGTAGCATAGACATAGCAGTGCTCCTTATCATAAGTGATCTCTGTGGCGCCCATAGCTTCCAGCTCACTGACAAGCAGACCTGCCAGGTCATGCTGCTTCATGGTGCTGGGGGTCGTGGTGCTCTCTTCACTGGACTGGGTATCGATCTTCACATATCGCAAAAAATTCTCTATCGTCTTAGTCATAATCTCACTCCTAACGTTTCTACACAAATACAACTTATCCGGGCATGTTCTACTCTCAAATTCGAATAGCCATATTTTATTCATCATATCATGGTGGCCGCATCGCTTCAATATTTAATTTTATTTAAAAGGTAATTTCGGTGTGATCGTTCAGAGCTTATAGGTTCTTATTTCCCGGCAGATTCCCTTCGACAGCATCAGTACCGCCAGCAGATTCGGTACTGCCATCAGTCCGTTACAAATATCCGAAAAATCCCACACCGCTTCCAGCGAGCAGACCGCTCCCAAAAAAGTGACCAGTCCATAGCCCAGGCGATACCACTGGGTTCGGTCACAGCCGCCCGTCAGATACTCAAAAGCTTTCTCCCCCTGATATTCCCAGGCGATAATCGTGGCAAATGCAAACAGTACAATGGAGATTGTGAGCATCCATTCCCCTGTTCTGCCGAAAGTATCTGAAAAAACAGCGATCATGAGGGCTGTACCGTTCAGGACTTCTCCCCGGGGGTCCCTCTGCCCCAGCATTCCACTGGCCGCAATGGCAAGCCCCGTCAGAGAGCAGATCACAATGGTATCAATAAAGACACCCGTCATGCTGATATATCCCTGATGCACCGCATCTGACGTATCTGCGGCAGCAGCACTGATTCCCGCCGCCCCCAGTCCCGCTTCATTTGAGAAAACACCTCTGGAGACCCCATAGCGCATCGCCATTCTTCCGGAATGGGCGATTCCGTTTTCCACTGCAAGCATCGTCCCTGCCGCCCCTCCTGTCATAGCCTCCGGGCAGAAAGCTCCCCACAGGATCTGCACCACACCGGCGGGAAGATTCTTAAAATGGGTAAAGATCACCATTCCCGTTCCAAACAGATAAAACACTGCCATACAGGGCACCAGATATTCCGTCACCTTCGCAATGGTTCCTATCCCTCCCAGAATCACCAGAATCGTAAGCAGACTTAACACAATTCCCGTGACTGTCTGTTTTACCTGAAACGTCACCGAAAGTGCCTCCGCAATAGAATTTCCCTGTGTCATATTTCCCATGCCGAAGGAAGCCAGCACAGCAAATGTTGCAAACAGCATGGCGAGGATCCTGCCTGCTGTTTTCTGTGGGAATGCATTTTGCAGTACATACATCGGACCGCCTGCCGGTTCCCCCTTTTGGTTTTTGACACGATACCTGACACACAGTGTGCTTTCTACCAGTTTGGTCGACAGCCCGATGATCCCGGACAGTAACATCCAGAACAGAGCACCCGGCCCTCCCAGTACCATGGCAGTGGCTACCCCTACAATATTTCCCGTTCCAATGGTGGCCGCCAGTTCCGTGGTCAGGGAAGAAAACGAAGATACTCCCTTGCCCTCTGTTCCCTTCCAGCTTTCTGGCAAAAACACACGCCTGAGTGCAGCAGGCAGATTCTTCAAGGGAAGAAATCGTAAGCTAAGCATCAGATAACAGCCGGTTCCCAGCAACAAAAAAATAAGCCAGGGTCCCCATATGATCCGGTCTGCCTGCTGTAAAAGTTTTTTTATTCCTGTGATCATAAACAGTCGTATCTCCCCGACTTATTTTCTAAAATATATTCTTTATTTTTCTATTTTATACCGTTGCTATCACTGTCCGGCTGCTTTTCCGGATTCCTGTATTTTCCGGAATGTATTTACTGGATATCCGGCAGAAAACCCGGGATCTTTTCTGCGATCTCACGGATCCCGAACAGATATCCGATACCTTTCTCCAGTTCTCCTTCGGAAGCATTGAGCAGTGTTGCGGTCAGATGCAGCTTATGCTCTCCATATGCAAGATCACACGAATACTCACCGTTGTCGTTTTCCATGGTCGTCCGGTCCTCCGCTTCTATTCCAGCCTCTATTTCAGCTTCTTTATCCCACATGATCTGTGCATTGGTATCATAAGGCGCCTCTCCTTCGATTTCAATATAGGTCCCGGAATCATAATCATGCAGATAAGACTGCATATAATCGGTGATAAAATAATAAGGGGCATCCGCACCGATATCATCCCAGGTGACAGGTTCTGTCTCATCTTCCAGCACAACCTTCATAGCATAGAGTGTTCCGGTCTCGGAATCCACGACACACTCTATACTGACTCCCGTAACCTCCTCTTCCTTCATGCGCATACAGATGTCATAGGCCATGATCGCGACTCCGTCCGACAGCTTTTCATCATACAAAATATATCGTTTGATGGAAATATGATCTGTATCCATATTTTTGAAAAAATAATCCTCCGGGATCACACCCATATCCTGAAAAGTGTAATTCCATTCCGTATTTAAAATATATTCATCGATCAGACTATATATTTCACCATCCGTTGCAGCTTCATAATCCTGTTCAGAGATATAGTACTGTTTTCCCAAAGCGATACCGTCTGCCAGATTTTGAAGTCTGCGCACGGTGTCTGTCTCATACTCTTCCTTCCAGACGGTATAATCCGTTCCTGTATTCGATATACTGACTGACCCAGTCAGCCTGCTTTTATCCTGCAATCGTAACAGCCCTTCCGGTCCTGCGAATGCAAATACGATCAGCACAAACAGTCCACCCATACATAGTAGGAAATTGCGCCGGTTCTTATTCTCCTGTTTTTTCATATTCCGCCTTTTGCTCCCCTGTTGCTTTTATTTTTTACAGCCTGCATTTTCCCGGGAAAATATAACCGTATTACCGTGCCTTCTCCAAGCTTGCTGTCGATTTTAAGTTCCCCCTGATGCAGGGTAATGATTTTCTGGCAGAGAGCCATTCCGATTCCGGCGCCGCCTTCTTTGCGGGACCTGGACTTATCTACCATATAGAAAGCTTCCGTGATCCGTGCGATCTCTTCCTGCGGAATTCCTCTTCCGTTGTCCACAACTTTTATTTCATACCCTTGTGGAAGTTTTCTTCCCTTCATAAGAATAAATCCGCCCTCTTCCACTGCCTTCACGGCATTGTCCAACAGATTATATAACAGTGACAGTAACAGATCCCGGTCTCCCCAGATCACTCCTTTTTCCAGATTGATCTTCCCACGAATTCCTTTCCGCTCAAAAGGAATCCGCATAGTATCCCGGATATTTTCTTCCAGATCCCTGGTAAGTATTCTTTTAAATTCCATCTCCTGTCTGTCCATTCCTACCAGCTCCAGTAATTTATGGGACAGACTCTCCAGACGTTTCCCCTGACTGAAAATATAATACGTGGCCTCCCCCCATTCCTGTTCCGTCAGTTCATAAGAATTCAACATATCTGCATAGCCGATGATGGAGGTCAGCGGTGTCTTCAGTTCATGGGCAAATGCCGCTGTAAAGTCCTCCTTCTGTTTCGCTTCCAGCTCTTTTTTTCTTCCATCTGGTGCATCAGGCGGTCCGTCATCCGGTTAAAGCTGCGGGATAACTCTCCGATCTCATCTGTGCCCTGATAGACAGCTCTCTTCTCAAAATCCCCTCCTGCAATCCTTCCCGCAGTGCGGTTTAACTGCTCTATGGGGCTGGTCAGATATCTGGACAGCAAAAAAGCTGCCAGACCACCGATCACCAACAGACCTGCCAGCGCAATACCATATTGCCGCATCATACTACTCCGTTCTTCATAAATGCCGCTCAGATCCTTCAGGATCCCTAGATATACCGTATCTGCCGAATCCGTCGCCTGATCTGTGATGATGCTGAGCAGATAATAACACGTTCCTACCTTGCGGACACCGTAGACCTGATCTGCACCGGGATCCATAGTCCGGATCATTTCTTCCGCAAGAGTCCTGATCTCATCCTGCGGCAGCTTCAGGCTGCCCTCCAAGGTGATCGTGCCATCCGTTTCAAGTATCATACATTCCATACCGTTCTGATCCGTCATCCGTTCTGTTGCGGAATTTCCTGCCTGTATCCCAGCAAATTCCGCTCCGTATTTTTCCATGTTCTGATACACCATATCATAAATGGTCTGAAAGAGAAGGTTCTCTCGTTTTCCCTGCTCCGTCTCCCGTTCTAACATGCGGTTAAAATAGGAAAACAGCATAAAGCTTCCAAACAGCATGAAGGCTGCCGTAAGGAGTGCTGTGATGGAAAAAAATAATTTATACGTGAACTTCATTCAAACGATACCCCACCTTATATACCGCTATAATAATATTTTCCCAATGTAGCTTTTTCTTCAGCCGCTGTACATGCAGGTCCACCGTGCGGCTCTGTCCCATATATTCACCGCCCCATACGGTCTCGTATATAGTCTCCCGGTACAAAGCCCTGTTTTTATTTCTTGCAAACAATAACAGAAGATCAAATTCCTTCGGTGTCAGATAGATTTCTTCTCCATCCAGTGTCACTCTGTGGGATGCCGTATCTATAGTTACATTGTTGACCTGTATCATCGTCTCCGTCTTATGATATCTGCGCAGCACTGCCTCTACTCTGGCCAGAAGCTCCACGATCTCGAAAGGCTTCGGCAGATAATCATCTGCGCCCATGCGAAGCCCTTTTACTTTATGTTCCGTAGAACCCAAGGCTGTCAGAAAGATCACCGGAAGCTCACAGGCTTTCGCATAATCCATCAGTTCATAACCATTGATTCCCGGCAGCATAATATCCAAAAGTGCCAGATCGAATTTCTCCCGCTCCATAAGATCCGCTGCGGTCTGTCCGTCCGGTGCCCAGGTGCACTGGTACCCGGCTCTCGTCAGATTGATCCGGATCAGATTGGCAATGGGCTCCTCATCTTCTGCAATTAATATTCTAAGCATTTCCCTGTCCCTCGACCACATTTCATAAGCTCACGAATTCGTGCTATCGCACTCTGCATCCTGCTTCGCAGCCGCTTGTTTTGTAATACGATTTCTCCGTGCTATCGCACTCTCGAAATCGTAACAGACATTCACAATCCGCTGTCCTTCGACCACGCTTCCCAAGCTCACGAATTCGTGCTATCGCACTCTGCATCCTGCTTCGCAGGATATTCGTTCGCTAATAGTGCAAGAAAAACAAATGTCTGCTTCGCAGCCGCTTGTTTTTCTTTTGCACATATTTATATTATAGCATATCTCATCTTTGTATCCAATTTGTATCATCTATTTATTCGGCACTATTTTTTCGTCCGATCATACCATATATTAAATGAATTATTGGAAAGGATTGCTATGAAAGACTATTCTTTTGAAGAACATTTTGAAAAATATCCACTGGCCATGGCCTATGTTCCCTGGCAGCATTTCACCAAAATGTATGAGAATCTGGAAAAAGGCTACCAGGCGGGTACCATTTTTCCGGAGCTTGACAAACCTTTTACCGGAAGGAGATGCGTAAAATGAACAGTGAAGAAAGAATGCTGCACGACATCGGCATTGCCGACTTCGTTCTGACGGATCTGATGCTGTATCTGGACACTCACCCCACAGACCGGAATGCCATGGAGTATTTCAACCATTATACCAGGATCAAGACACAGATGGAGCGGGAATTCTCCAGAGAATATTACCCCCTGCGGAAAGATCTGGCAGAAAGTAACAAGGAGTGGCGTTGGGGCAACGCTCCCTTACCCTGGGAAGGAGGATGTAACTGATGTGGAGTTATGAGAAAAGATTACAGTTCCCTGTAAATATCAAGGAACCCAATGCCAAACTGGCCCAGGTCATCATCTCCCAGTACGGTGGCCCCGACGGGGAAATGGGTGCCAGCATGCGTTATCTGTCCCAGCGTTATTCCATGCCCTTTAAGGAAGTGGCAGGACTGTTGACGGATATCGGAACTGAAGAGCTTGGACATTTGGAAATGGTTGCCACCATCGTTCACCAGCTGACCCGTGACCTCTCCATGGAAGAGATCGAGAAAAGCGGATTTGCCAATTATTATGTGGATCACACCATTGGTGTCTGGCCTCAGGCAGCAGGCGGTGTGCCCTTCAATGCCTGTGAATTTCAGGTAAAAGGAGACATCATCACAGATCTGCACGAAAGTATGGCTGCGGAACAGAAAGCCCGCTCCACCTACGACAACATTCTGCGCCTGATCAAGGATCCGGATGTCTGTGAACCCATCAAGTTCCTCAGAGCCCGGGAGATCGTCCACTACCAGCGCTTCGGTGAAGCCTTGCGCATTGCCCAGGATCACCTGAACTCCAGGAACTTCTATGCGTTTAACCCCGGTTTTGACCGCTGCGATTCCTGCGAGACCTGATAACTTTTTTACCATGCACGCTTCCAGAATCCAATTTTGTATCAAAACAATTTAGAAAAGGCTGCCGGTTCCGAATCCTATAATTTCCGCTTCGAAACTGGCAGCCTTTTTTCAATTTTCAGAATTATCTCTTTCCGCCAGGTATTATCTCTCTTCGCCCATGAAGAACAATGCCAATGTTCCGGGGCCAGAATGAGAACCAATGGTGGGGCCCACATAGTTGATGAGGAAGCTGTCCATGCCAAAACGCGCCTTTACCAAGTCTCTCACCAGTTCCGCCGCAGGCAGATCATCACCGTGGCTGATGAAAACAATATCGTTCTGGTCACGGTAGGATCCCATCTTCTCCTCCATGTAATCCACCAGTGCATGCAGAGATTTCTTACGTCCTCTTACCTTACCGATGACAATCAGATGTCCATCGTTATCTACATGAAGCTCGGGTTTGATACCGGCCAGTGTTCCTACAAATGCCGTAGCCTTGCTGACACGTCCGCCGCGGTAGAGGTGATACAGATCATCCACGGTAAATACATGTACCAGATGCAGACGATTATTCTTCACCCACTCTGCCACTTCTTCCATGGATTTGCCCTGATCTCTCAAAGTCACTGCCTTGTGGACCAGCAGTCCCTCTCCCAGAGAAGCGCACAGACTGTCGATCACGATGATCTTGCAATCGGGCTGTTCCTCCATGATCTCATCCGCCGCGATCCGCATGCTGTTGTAAGTTCCGCTCAATCCGGAGGAGAAAGCGATACAGAGGATCTCTTTATTTTCTTTCAGATATTCCGTAAAATGAGCCTTTGCCTCCTCAGGGTTGACCTGGGATGTAGTCGGCATCTTGCCCTGTCTCATCAATGCATAGAATTCTTTTTCGGGAAGTTCCTGTCCTTGTCCGTAAGTCACATCATCCATGATATAGCTAAGGTTCATGCATCCAAGATCATGTTCCTTCAGATACTCTACCGGCAGATCAGCAGTACTGTCTGTAACGATTTTAAACATTGGTTACCCTCCTGATGCTATCATTTTTTCCTAAGCATACATCAAAAGGGCACCCATTTCAATTTTCGCTGACAAAAGTGATACATTTTGTCACATTTTTCTGGTTCCTGGCATTCTTCCACGGAAGAAACGATTTCTCATTTTTGCTCTGTCAAAAGGAATCAGCGGATACAGATAGCTTTGTCCGGAGATTGTCTTATTCGTAAGGAGCGCCAGCGCAAATATAATAAGTCCGGCAATATAACCCCATATTCCGAAAAGCTGTGTCAAAATCAGATTGAGGATCCGCATAAATTTCAAGGCATAACCCAATTCATAATTAGCCTGCGTGTAATTAGCAATGGCCACAAATGCCATGGCAAGCATAACCTCACTGGAGAACCACCCACTCTCCACCGAAAATTCTCCCAGCACCAGCGCCGCCATGACACTCAAGGGAGTACTCAGCATATTCGGTGTGTTGACCGCCGCCAGCCGCAGTCCGTCAATGGCCAGCTCCAACAGTAAAAACTGCAGGATCAGAGGCACATTGGGATCCTCTTTCAGAATAATAAATTCCAGATTCTCTGGGATCCACATCCGATGATTCATAAGGAGCAGATATGTGGGTGTCACGAAATACGTGAGCAGTGCGATCAGGAAACGGGTCAGACGCAGATACGTTCCGGTGACCGGCGGAAAGTAATAATCATCCGCCTCTTCCACCACATCAAAGATCGTGGTGGGCAGGATCATGGCAGAAGGGGAATTGTCCACCAGAATCACCAGATTGCCTTCCAGCACCTGGGCTGCCGCCGTATCCGGCCGCTCCGTGTATTTGAACTTCGGAAACGGATTGTACCACTTCCGCTGGTACAGACATTCCGCCAGGCTTTCCTGATTCATGGCCAGAGCATCCACCTGAATGGAACGGATCCGTTCCCGGATCTGCGTAAGAAGTTTCGGATCCACACGGCTCTCCATATAACACAGTACGATATCTGTTCTGGAATTCTCCCCGGCATTAAGCATTTCCATATGAAGATCCGTACTACGGATCCTGCGGCGGATCAATGCTGTATTGAATACCACTGTCTCCACGAAGCCGTCCTTGGACCCCCGGAGTACCTTGTCCTTGTCCGGCTCCTCCACCCCTCTGGTGGGATAGGTTCTGGCATCGATCAACACCGCCTTTTCATAACCGTCCAATAACAGGACAAAGACGCCGGACAGCAAAGCTCCCAGTATTTTCTCCCAGGTATCGTCCAGATCCACCTCCACGTAGGGAATCGCGATTTTGGACATCTCATGGGCATCCTTTGGGAAGTCCTCCGCCTTCAGATCCATCAGATACTGTAATATTTTCTGCATCAGTTCGTCCTTGCAGAAACCATCGATCAGATACATGCAGGCATCGGTGTCACCGAGACGGATCACCCGGTGAATAATATCGAAATTGGTTTCCAGTCCCATCAGTTCATCCACATACTGCATATTCTGCTGAAGCTTTTCCGATATTCTGACGAGCTTTGGTTGTTTGTTCTGTGGCATAAAAAATCCCCCTTGGGTCTATGATCTAAATTTCATCATGTCCCATTCGGGGGATTTTATTCTGCTATTTTGTTGTTTTACCTGTTACTTCGTGGTGCTTCCGAAGCCGCCGTTACGGATTCCTTCTGCATCATCATCTTCCGTGATGCCATACTGCATAAAGATTCCCTGTGCAAATCCGGTTCCCGCAGGAACCTCCACGGTCTTGCCTTCATTGGAATCATTGGTGATCTTCATGAAGATATGTCCTTCATTATCTGAAAAGAAATAGTCACTGTCAATGATGCCCACGGTATTGTTCATCTGCAAACGGTATTTAAAGCCCAGTCCGCTTCTCGGATAAATCTGTAATACCCAGTCCTCCTTCATTTCAGCACGAATGCCGGTAGGAATCTTGATGGTCTCTCCCGGGGCCAGGGTAAAGGCAAACGGTGCGAAGAAATCATAGCCTGCGCTTCCTTTCGTGGCTCTCCTGGGAAGTTTTAAATTTTCATACATTTCCTTGATCTGTGCTTCCGTATACTGAGGATATCCCTCCTGCATGGCAGTCAAAAACTGCCCCGGACTTACAAAATGAAATTTTGCTATTCTGTGCATTGTCTGTTCTTTCCTTTTTCTTCTTACATTACCGGTTGAAACCAGCCGCTTCCTATGCGTAATCCCCGCAGTGCAATACCGGCACCCGTCTATGGTCACTGGCCAGGGTCTTCTTCACATCGATCACCCGCTGGTTCTTACTGCCCTTCCACAGGAGCTTTACATCTTTTTCCTCCACATGGAATTCACCGTCTACTACCACATCCACATACTGCATCACCGGCAGATCACAGATGTCTTCCCAGCTGTCCCCGGTGTACATCCAGATCGTTTTCGTGGGATATTTTTCCCGGATTTCACTCATGAGGTCTCTGACATCCGCCCGGTTCACGGGATGCATCGGATCTCCGCCGGAAAAGGTAATACCGGAAATGTACGGCTTTTCCAACTGTTCGAAGATCTCCTGTTTTGCGCTTTCGTCAAATAAGAGTCCTCCGTCAGGATCCCAGGTAATAGGATTCTGGCATTCCTTGCAGCAATGGTTGCAGCCTGCCACCCACAGTACGACCCGCAGACCATCGCCGTTCAGCATATCGTCCTTGGTTATATTATGATATCTCATTTATCTGTCCATCCTGTCTCTACATACTTTTCCGCTCTGCGATCTCCGCCATCTTGGCATCGTTCAGTCTTGTATCTCCATGTACTCTGGAGTAAGACAGATAGCCGTTCATACGGTCAATCTTGGTCAGATTCCGGCTGCCGCAGACAGGACATACATCCATTTCCAGTTCCTGATGGCCACAGTCGTCGCAGTAAGCCAGAGACAGATTGACACCCTCGTAGAAGCCCATATCCATGGCTCTGTGGATCAGTGTCTTGATGGCTTCGGTATTGTAATCAATGGGATATTTTACATACTGGATCTTACCGCCGTTGCTCAGATCCCAGAAACGGTTCTCCAGATCCTGTTTCTGGATCGGCGTAATATCCTCTGTCACATGGCAATGGAAGCTGTTGCTGACATATTCTCGGTCGGATACACCCTCGATAATACCGTATTTTTCACGGAACTGCTTGACCTGAAGACCGCACAGATTCTCCGCTGGGGTTCCGTAGATGGCATACAGATTGCCGTCCTCTTCCTTGTACTCGGAAATTTTCTGGTTGATATGCTCCAGAACTTCTACCGCAAATGCACCGTCTTCCACCAGTGATTTGCCGTTGTACAGTTCCTGCAGTTCATTTAATGCCGTAATGCCGAAGCTGGCCGTAGCGGATTTCAGTAACGGTTTGATCTTGTCTGTCAGCTTCAGATGTCCACCCAGGAAACCGCCCTCGCAATATGCCAGAGGATTCGTGGACGCACGCATTTCTCCCAGATAAGCATAGGTCCGGATATGCAGCTGACGGATCAGTTCCAGATAATAATCCAGCACTTCATAAAAGTCTTTGCTTTCTTTTCTTGCCTTGGCCAGAATCATAGGCAGATGCAGGGATACCGCACCGATGTTGAAACGTCCCACAAATACCGGCTGGTCCTTGTCATCTGCAGGATGCATGCCGCCTCTCTCATACCATGGAGACAGAAATGCTCTGCATCCCATGGGAGATACGATCTTGCCATACTGCTTGTACATGCTTGCCACATAGCCCTTGCCGGTAAGACTCAGCCAGTCGGGATACATGGTCTTGGCAGAGCATTCCACACCTGCCTCGAAAACATCCTCCAGCGGCTTTCCGGGGCCGTGCAGATTCTCATCATATAAGAATACGATCTTAGGGAACAATACAGGCTTCTTGTGGTCCTTTTTGCCCTGTCCCTTTCTGCGGACATCCAGCATGGTAATAGTCGCCATCTTTGCAAATTTACCGGTGCCGGTTCCTGCGGTCACGGTAATAAACGGATAATCACCACGGCTGCTGGCCACAGTATTGAACTTGTACTCCCACCCCTGGAAGCCCTGTTCAAATTCTTTCTGGACATCTGCCAGTGCCTCTGCTTCCGCCACATCTGCGGCAATACCCAGACGCTCATATTTTGCCAGCGCTCTGTTATAAGACTTCTCAGCATACGGTTCCAGGATCAGATCCACGCTGGGTACGGTGAATCCGCCGTACTGCTGGCTGGCTGCACTTAAAACGATATCGCCGATAACATCAAACGCCACATCCAGTGTCTTCGGCTCATTGTACCAGATATTGCCCATCTCAAATCCGCCGGTCAGTACACTCTGCACGTCGAACAGACAACAATTCATGGTATCTCTTCTGGCGGACATGTCATGGACATAAATATAACCGTCCCGGCAGGCCTGGATCTCTTCCGTGGTCAGGAAGAACTTCTGGTACAGTTCCTTGTTCAGCTGATTGAAGATCAGGCTGCGCTTGGTGGAGACCAGCGCGGAATCCGTGTTGGCATTTTCCTTGTCTCCGATGTACATGATGGACTGGCTCTTTTTGTAGACATCATCCAGCATCCGTACAAAATCCTGCTTATAGTTACGATAATCGCGGTAGCTTTTTGCAACGACCGGTTTTACCTGCTCTAAGGCACTTTCCACAATATTGTGCATAATGGGAATGGGTACTTCATCCACTTCCAGTTCATTTACTTTTTCTACCACATACCGGCAGATCTGCTCTTTTTCTTCTCTGGTGAATTTTGTCAGGGCACGGTACGCACTCTTGCCTACAGCGCTGATCACCTTCTGTACATTAAAAAGCTCTTTGCTCCCGTCCTTTTTAACGACGTAGATCTCTCTGTCCGGTCTGAACTTTTTGCCATAATCTTCATTTTCTTCATGGGCATGTTCAAAATTACTGCTCATCTTTCTCTTCCCTTCATCTGATAATCCCCGGCTGTTGCCCGGATTTACTGTATTCCCCTCACTTACGATAACGTTTGTAGATACCATATATGGTATCTGTAGTCATCAAAAAGCAATATATTGTGGGTGCTATGTACCAGTATAAAAAAGAATCCCTGGCTTGTCAACGAGGGATCCCTTAGAAAACTATACAAAAAAGATTTTCAAATTTTGGGTAACTTTTTATTCCGCCTCCTGTGACTGTTCCCGTAAAATATCTGAAAGCCACTGTACATAGCGCTTTTGTACCGCTTCCGGCGCTACGATACGGGCCCCCTGTCCGATACCGGCCAGCCATCCGAAGAACTGTCCGCTGACCGCCACCTTTGCCCGGATCCGGAACACTTCCTCCGACATGGGACGGATATCCGTCTCCCTTCCGAAGCGGTCCAGTACCACGCCGGTCAGGCGCACCGGAAACTCCATGGTCACCACGCTCTCCTCTCCGGCAAACATGCCGAAGGTCTGGTTCGTATAGGAGGTCACATCGATCTGTGAAAACTGTTCCACTCCTTCTCTGGGCAGATCCGTCACTTCCGCCTGTCCCATCTTGTCCACACGGTAATGCTTGATCACTCTGTCTTCACTGTCGTAGGCGGCCAGATAATAATTTTCCTCCCGCCAGATCAGGGCCCAGGGACTGACGCATTTGTTGCCGTTTGGTCTGGGCACCAGCTGCTTTTTAAGATTCCAGTCCAGGTAGACGAAAGAGATCTGCTTATTTTCCTGAATAGCCCGGTGGATCGCATCAATGCTGTAATAAATGCTCTCATTCTCCGTCTTGACTCTTCCGGCCACATAGACCTGTCGCTGCAGTTTACCGGCATCGTTTTTCCCGGCGATCTGCTCCAGCTTCCGGATCAGTTCTCTGGATTTTTTCGTGGTGATAAACCGGGAAGACTGTACCGCGTCCACCAGCAGCTTTAATTCCGGAAGTTCAAACTCCCGGCTGCCCAGATAATATCCGCCTCCCAGTCTGCTCTGCACCTGCACCACATCATAACCGAAATCCGCAAGACATTCCATATCGTTGTAGATACTCTTGCGCTCTGCATGGATTCCCTGATTTTCCAGATATTTGATGATATCCGGTGTGCTCATTGGATGGTTTTCATCCGTGTTCTCCCGCAACATCTTGATCAGATATAAAAGTTTTAATTTCTGTCCCGAAGATTTTGCCATGGATTATTCTTCTGTCTGTTTCTTTTCCTCTGCTGCATTCTTTTTCTTGCGCAGAGTGATTCCCAACGTAATGGCCACTGCACCTACAACCGCAATGACTGCCAGTACTACCAGATAAGATAAAAATGAATTCAAAAAGCTTACTGCCATAATGTTTTCTCCTTTTCCCGATATCTTTGTATCCCAAAACTATTGCATGTATTAGAAGTATACCAACGAAATCCCCGTATCGTCAAGTGGTCCCTTCGGATATGGCCGCCGGGGTATTTATCCATTTTCCTGTCTTAAGAAAATTTTCCGCCTGTCCGGAAGCCTTCTTTATGATCTGTTCCTCATACCCCATCATCTGAAGCAGACGGATCGCATTTCTGGTGGATGCTTTTCCCGGCAGCAGCTGATAGGGGAACAGGATATCACCGTCCCGGATCACTTCCTCAAAATGATAGTTGTCATAGTATTCCTTCAAAAGCTCCGTCATTTCAATATCATGGGTAGCGGCAAAACCAAGCGTTCCGCTCTCCGCCAGACGGATCAGGATCTGCGTTGCCGCGGCGATCCGCTCCACCGTATTGGTTCCCCGAAGCACCTCATCCACAAAACAAAGCACCGGAGTTCTCCATTCCCCGGCCGCATCCAGGATTCGTTTCAATGACCGGATCTCCACAATATAATAGCTCTCCCCGTTTTCCATGCTGTCCCGCAGGGCCATGGAGGAAAAGATCTGAAATATCGGTGCATGATAACTTTCCGCCGCGCAGGTATGGATCGTCTGTGCCAGAACGGCATTCACCGCCACCATTTTTAAGAACGTGGATTTACCGGAAGCATTGGACCCCGTAAGCAGAATTCCTCTGTCCGCCCGGATACTGTTTTTCACCGGCTGTGACAACAGCGGATGCCAACCCTTCTTCATATGCAGAAAAGCTTTCTCCGTATCTTCTTCCAGTTTCGGAATACAGTACCCTTCCAGAGATTTCCGAAATCCGCCTACGGATATGGCCATATCCAGGTACCCGGTGATTGCAAGCATGGTTTCCACTTGTCCGGTCTTTTTCCGCAGCTTTTCCAGCATCCGGTTAAACTGAAAGATATCCAGATGCAATATCATCCGCAGATAATCCGCAAGGATATCCAGAGGATTTCCACCAATCTTTCCCTGATTTCCAGCCATGACCCAATAGGCTCCCCGCCTCAACTCCCGCAGGCTCTTCAGTACCTCCCGAAGTTCATCCAGTTCTCTCCTGTATACCGGTATTTTCTGCTTCTCCAGTTCTTCACATACATCGATCAGCCGTAATACATAAGCGAAGCTGATAATATACGGTTCGATCACTTTTTTCTCCCGAAAATATGTCATGATATGCCAGAGCATACACAAGACGATTCCTATGGTACCCATCGCAGGCTGTACGAACAATAACAGGAGAAATGGAAGGTACAGCAGATTTCCCAGCACAATCTTACGGTTGGAACGCTCCCCCAGATAATCCAGGTTATCCAGATAATCGTAGAGAGAATATTTTCCCAGATGTCCCAGCCGTTTCATCAACAGCTGGATCCTTACTTTTATATTCTCCTGCTCCTGCAGCCAGTTAACCACTTCTTCCAGATGTTCCAGTGCCTCTCTCCCGCAGGAAATATTCCGGAGCGTATAGTACAGATATTCCTCTCCCGCCGCAGAATAGGTCCGGTCGATCCGGCGAAAGACCTCGTCCATTCCCAGATCGTTCCATGTGATATCATCCAGCTGCTTCTCTTCCTTATGCCGTTCCAGATAGCTGCCCAGTCTTGCAAACCGCTCCAGTGAATATTCCTTCGGTGGTTCTTTTCCGTAATTTTCACGAAGATACTTCTTGAAAAGTTTTTCCTGATTTTTCGTCTGTATCAGCTCCTGCACTATCATAAATATAAAAAGCAAAAGCAATACGCCCGCAAATACAACAAATTCCATATTTTTTCTCACTTTTCCGGATATAAGAAGGCAGGCACCGCGCTGTGCAGTGCCCGCCCCCATATTCTGACCTGTTTTTTATATTTCTTATTTGTAAAATTCTTTATGCGACAATAAAGAACTTTAACAGGAAGATCAAGGATAATACATAGGTAAGTACGGATACGTCCTTAGCTTTACCGGTAAATACCTTGATAACGGTATAGGTGATCAGACCGATACCGATGGCATGTCCGATAGATCCGGAGATCGGCATGGCGATCATCATCAGAGCCACGGGAAGCGCCTGGCAGATGTCATCAAAATCTACATTCTTAAGACCTGCTACCATAAGGACACCCACATAGATCAATGCGGAAGAGGTAGCTGCCGCAGGAATGATACCGGCGATGGGTGCGATGAAGATACATGCAAGGAACATAATACCGGTGGTCAGTGCGGTCAGACCGGTGCGTCCGCCTGCTTCCACACCGGAGGCAGACTCTACGAAGGTGGTAACGGTGGAAGTACCGGTTACGGAACCTGCCAGAGTGCCTACTGCATCAGACAAAAGTGCCTGCTTCATGTTAGGCATTTTTCCATCCTTATCCAGCATTCCCGCACGGCTTGCGGTTCCTACCAGAGTACCGATAGTATCAAACATATCAATGATACAGAATGTAACGATCAGAGTAATTGCAGTAAACCAGCCAATCTGTGCAAATCCCTGGAAGTTAAACTTAAACAGTGTAGTGGACGCCATATCTCCGAAGGCCGGTACGAAGGATGCAGTTGCCAGAGAAGCAAAGGGATTGGTTCCTAAAAAGATAGCTTCTCCTGCCCAGTAGATGATGCTGGAGATCAGCATACCCAGTAATACAGCACCCTTAACACCTCTCTGTGCCAGAACAACAATGGCAAACAGACCTACGAACATGGTGACAACGGACAGAACCATTGCGGAATAACCGGAACCCATATTGGTCTTAGCCAGTGAAGGTGTCAGTGCACCGAAGAAGTCTCTCATAGCATAGAAAGGTCCGCCGTTCTCGGAATAGATACCTGCATTGGATCCTACACCGATGTTTAACAGCATCAGACCGATGGCCGGTGCGATACCGAGACGTACGCCCAAAGGAATGGCATCCACGATCTTCTCACGGATATTCAGCACGGAGAGGATCAGGAATACAATACCTTCCACCAGAACAATACACAAGGCAGCCTGGAAGGATGCCACATAGGTCATGCCGGTCAGGGCTACGATATTGGTTACTACGACTGCAAAAAAGCTGTTCAGTCCCATGCCGGGTGCCATGGCAAAAGGCTTGTTTGCCAGAAATGCCATTACGATGGTACCGATGGCGGATGCAATACAGGTTGCCAGGAAAACACCGTTCCACAGCTCCGGCATGGTATCCTTGCCAAAACCGGTCAGCAGGTTCGGATTCAGGGCTATGATATAAGCCATGGTCATGAACGTGGTCAGTCCGGCAATGATCTCTGTCCTTGCGGTGGTGTTGTTTTCCTTCAGTTTGAAGATTTTTTCTAACATCTTTTCCCTCCTAAGTATTCTGGGAGCCATGCGGGGAGCTCCGTTCTATGTCTTCTGAGTTATTTTTCTTACTCAGTCAACAGTCTCTTTACGATCTTCTCGCATTTTGTGTAAATACGTTCCGGATTCTCTCCCACATTAAATTCTCCGTTACGATACAAAATCTTGCCGCCGATCATGGTCATGCAGACATTGGACTTGCTGCCGCTGTAAACCAGATTCTTGGGGATGTTGTGAATGGGATGCATATTGGGCTGGTGCAGATCGATCATAATAAGATCTGCATATTTTCCCTTTGCAAGAACATCTGCGCGGTTCAGGCGCATTGCCTTGGCACCGTTCACCGTTGCCATCTTCAGTACCTCCACGGCATCCATGCTGGACGCATCCTTCTCTAACAGTTTGCTTAAGCCGGTGACTAAGAACATCTCCCGGAACATGTCCAGACAGTTATTGCTGGCCGGTCCATCGGTTCCAATGGCTACCGGGATCTTGTGCCGCACATAGTCGGCAATGGGTGCAATGCCGCTGGCCAGTTTCGTGTTGGAGCCGGGATTCGTGATCACATACATCCGATGTCTGCGGAAGACATCCATATCCTGTTCCGTCACATGAACGCAGTGGAAACCTCCTCCGCCAAAATCAAACATTCCCAGAGAGTCTAAGAACATGGGCGGTGTCATTCCGTAGCGAGCCTTACACTCTTCCACTTCCTTCTCCGTCTCGGAGATATGGGCATATACCGGTGTCCGGTAATGATGTGCCATTTCCGACACTTTCCAGAGCAGTTCCTTGGAACAGGTATATTCCGCATGAAATCCCAGCTGGTAACTGATCAGGGAATTCTTCTTATTCCATTTTAAAAACTCCTCTTCTACCTGTTTTGGAGAAGAACTGAAATTATTCAGTCCGGATACCAGTACACAACGCATTCCGGTGTCCAGACAGGCCTCAGCAATAGTATCCGGTGTCAGGTACATATCGAAAATGGAAGTCACTCCTGAGGTCAAGTATTCCAGCACTGCCAGTCTGGTCAGTTCATAGATGTCCTCACCGGTCAGTTTTGCTTCCAGAGGAAATACCTGCTTGTTCAGCCACTGATCCAGAGGCAGGTCATCTGCCATGGAGCGCAGGAAAGTCATACCGGAATGGGTATGTGCATTTTTAAATCCGGGCATCAGAAGGTTTCCCTTGCAATCCAGTTCGATATCCCACGCAATTCTGGGGAACTGGGATTTGTCCCATTCCTCCGCAAGTTCTTTCTGTTCCGCCACATAGGCGATCTTGTCGTTTTTTACCCATACTTCACCATAGAAGACTTCTCTGCCGGGTTCCATGGTGAGAATTCGTGCATTATATAATCTGATATTCATCTGATTGCATCTCCTCCAAATCCAAAGGGAAGTAATTCTTTTAAGGTATAGCGTTGATAATCCTGTTCACTATTTACCACGTAGATCACAAAATCATCCCTGCAAAATTCCTGCATCACCTGTCTGCAGATACCGCATGGATACGCATATTCCACCGGTGCCTCTCCGGATATTCCTCCGGCAATGGCAATGGCTGTAAATTCCCGTTCTCCCTCGCTGACCGCCTTGAAAAAGGCGGTACGCTCCGCACAGTTCGTAGCTCCGTAAGAAGCGTTTTCAATATTACCGCCAAGGTATCTGTGTCCATCCGCAGTCAGTAGTGCCGCTCCCACCGTATAACCGGAATAAGGAGCATATGCCAGTTTTCTGGCTTCCAATGCCTGGCTGACCAATGCCTTTTCTTCTGTCTCCTGGATCATCCGCATCTCCTTTTTCTCTGTGTCTATACAAATTTCTTCACAGATTCCGTTACCAGCTTCTTGAATCTGGGAGCTGCCATATCCGCAGCTTCCTGTACTTCCTCATGATTCAGAGGCTGATCTGTCATTCCCGCCGCCAGATTACTGATACAGGAGATGCCACAGATCCGCATTCCCATGTGGTTGGCAGCAATTGCTTCCACCACTGTGCTCATGCCTACTGCGTCACAGCCAAGTGTCCGGAGCATACGGATCTCTGCCGGAGATTCGAAGGATGGGCCGGTCAGCTGGGTATAAATACCCTCCTGTAAATAGATACCGTTCTCCTTTGCGGTCTCACGGATGATCTGCTGTAAGTCCTTGTCATACACATGGCTCATATCCGGGAAACGCAGTCCCAGTTCATCCATGTTGGCACCGATCAGAGGATTGGGGGCAAACACGGAAATATGATCTCTGATCAGCATCAGGTCACCGGCATGGAAAGAAGTATTCACACCACCTGCCGCATTGGTCAGAAACAGAATCTCAGCGCCTAACAGTTTCATCAGTCTGGTGGGCAGTACCACATCCGTCACATCATAACCTTCGTAGTAATGTACTCTTCCCTTCATACACACCACAGGAATCTCATCGAGATAACCGAAGATAAATTTACCGGCATGCCCCGGTACGGTGGAAACAGGAAATCCCTCGATCTCCGCATAAGGGATCTCTGTCACCACACGGATCTGTTCCGCATAATCGCCCAGGCCCGATCCCAAAACGATCGCCACCTTAGGTACAAAATCCGTCTTTTTTCTCACACACTCATAACAGTTCTGTAATTTTGCATATACCTGATTCATCTATATCCTCCGTTTAGCCGTATTTTCATGCAATTTAGCAAATATTCTTCCTGTTTTTCAGAAAAATAAAGCAAAGTCAACAAAGGTATTATACAAAATGCACGGGAAAAAAGCAATGGAAAGCTAACATCCCATACAATTTCTCCGTGCTTCGCACTCTCGAAATTGTAACCCACATTCGCATTTCGGACTATCGTTCTCCCTGCTCATGTGTATTTACTCCCCTCATAGAAAGTCTGCTTTGCCTGCAGGCAGTCTCGCAGACTTTCCATGGGTGGGTTATGGAATCATATAATAATACAAACCATGCCACCGTTGCTGTCGTTGACGATCTTCTGCATGGTATCCTGGAGTTTCAGCTGGCTCTCTTCTCCGATGGAAGCAACTTTCGTGGTGATGCCGTCATCCACCAGCTGTTCCACAGTCTTGCCGAAGATATTAGTCTCCCAGATACCGTGCTCCGCCTCCGCCTGATCGATAAAATGGATCAGATCCTGAGCCTGCTGTTCTGTGCCCACGATGGGAGCGATCTCTGTCTCGATATTTGCGCGGATCATATGTATGGAGGGGCTGCTGGCCTTGATTTTGACACCAAACTTGTTGCCATGGCGGATCAATTCCGGTTTCTCCAGTGCAATGTCTTCTCTGTCCGGAGTCACAACGCCATAGCCTTTGATCTTCACCATGGACAATGCATCCTGCACCTTCGTATATTCCTTTTTCATTTCTGCCAACTCTTTTAGTTTATTCAACAGTTGGTATTCATCCTCTACGTTCTCTCCTAACATTCCTGAAAGCATTTCGTAATAATACCTGTCGTCGATTCCTACCTGTACCGGAACAATACCGTTCCACAACTGCACCGGCTCCATCTTGCAGCTTTGAATATAATCTCCCTGCAATTCCACAGGGTGTCCCGCCACATCCCGAATCCGGTCATAGCTGTTCATCAATTCCCGGATCTGTCTTAACAGGTCCTGTTTTACCGCATGATCCACCGGAAGCATATCCATCCATTTCGGGAAATAAAATTCCACTGCTGTCAGAGGAAATTCATACAGGATTTTTTCCAGAAGGCGATTAATATCTTCCTTTTTCAGTTGCTCGCAGTTCACCGGCATCACGGCCACATCGTATTTCTTCCCGATTTCCTCCGCTACCTGTCTGGTCTCCTCGGAATAAGGTTTCTGGCTGTTCACCAGCACAAGGAATGGTTTTCCGGACTTTTTCAGCGCCAGGATTGTCTTCTCTTCCGCTCCCAGATAATTGCTTCTGGGAAGTTCCCCGATACTGCCGTCCGTAGTGATTACAAGACCGATGGTGGAATGATCCCGCATGACTTTATCCGTGCCGATCTCTGCCGCCTGGGTAAACGGAATCTCTTCCTCCGACCAGGGAGTCTTCACCATGCGCTCCGCATCTTCTTCCATGTGTCCCGCCGCACCGTCGATCATATATCCCACACAGTCGATCAGCCGTACCGATACTTCAATATCATCGTTCAGTCGCACCTTTGCCGCTTCGTTGGGAATAAACTTTGGCTCCGTAGTGGTAATGGTCTTACCTCCCGCGCTCTGAGGCAGTTCATCCTGCGCCCGCATTCTGGCATGTTCATCCTCCATATAGGGCAGCACCATTTCATCCATAAAGCGCTTGATAAATGTAGACTTTCCGGTCCTCACCGGTCCCAGTACCCCTATGTAGATTTCCCCTCCCGTCCTTTGTTGTATATCCCGATACAGATCGTATGTATTCACTGCATAGTCCATAAAAATACCTCCTGCCATTGGTGTTATATGTATATGCAGGATGCAAGCAATTATGAATTAACTGGAAAGTTAGTAAAGAAATGCTATCAAATCCCCGTAGCCCTTGGCAAGGTATAAGAAACGCGGCACGCTCGTACTTTAGTACGATGCGCTCCTGTCGCAGAGCGTAGCGGTACATAAGCGGTCACAGTACGACCGCAATGCGTCCCTTGGGACGCTATGGTACCGACGTCTGCTTACGGCACTGCTTATTCTTATACCTAGCCGGGGCTACTGTTTTTTTAAACTTTCCAAAACGCAGAACTCCCGGCGTATGCGGTGCCATGTCGAAGATGTTTGTCGGAGGATGTTGATATTTTCTAGAAAAGTGCTGAAAGGCAGGGGAAAGCGGACACGATGTCCGCGTCAGCCGATTGTCGACATGGATGTCGACTGTAGGCGGCCCCGTCATGACGAGAACTACTCATCACTTTTCGTAGAAAATTCACATCCGGAGACCTTACATCGAGACATGTGTATCGCATGCTCCGGGAGTCATCCGCTTTCCGGATCCGTTGTACTTTCCTTGACCGTTTTTTCTTCTTTTCCATCAGAGCTGCCACCACAGGAGGGGGGATCTTTGGGATCTTCCTTCTTTTTTCTTTCAGAGGCTTTTTTCCCATGCTTCCCGGTCTTCATTGATTTCCTTCTTTAACTGCTCTTCGAAGAACAGTGCTTCCTCATCTGCAATCCGTTTCCGCATCTTTTTTGCTGTTTGCCCGTGCTTTTACATGGGTGGCATCCACGAAGACCTCGGAAGGATCAATCAGTCTGTATTTATAGCATTCCTGCAGGATACGGGAAAAGATCTGTTCAAAAAGATCAGTATCCTTAAAGCGTCTGGTATAATTCTTTCCAAACGTAGAGAAATGGGGAACCTTGTCCATCATTTCCAGACCGAGGAACCATCGGTATGCGACATTGACTTCGATTTCTTTTACTGTCTGGCGCATGCTTCGGATGCCGTACAGATACTGGATGAATGGAATTTTAATGAGCATGACCGGATCCATCTTTGGGGCGGCCATTGTCTGCACTGTATTTATCGATCACAAGATCATAGATAAAACTCCAGTCGATTGCCTGGTCAATCAGGCGCAGCAGATGATCCTGCGGAAGGTCATCCATGCAGAACATCTGAATCTGTTCTCTTTTCTTATCTGCATTCTGTGTCATCATAGGAAACACCGCCTTTATTTTGATACTTTCATTATACCGAAAAAGTAGTGAAAAGTCCCGTAAATACGGCATTTTCACTACTTCTTATATGCTTGTAAGTACATAATTTTTGCAGTCATGACACAAGAAAAGCTCCCTCACAGGAAGGAGCTTTGTCTACAGTCTGACACGCTGCCTAAATCGGCAGCGTGTCCCGTTCTTATTTTTACGCCAGCATCATGCGGTCATTGGCGAATTCTCCGCCGCTGACTTCCTCGAACTTTGCCAGCAGATCCTTCACCTGAAGATTCTTCTTCTCTTCCCCAGCCACGTCGTAAATCACTTTGCCTTCGTGCATCATGATCAGGCGATTGCCGTGAACGATGGCATCCTTCATGTTGTGAGTTACCATCATGGCGGTCAGCTGATTCTCTGCGATGATCTTGTCGCTGATCTCCAGTACCTTGGCTGCGGTCTTGGGATCCAGTGCTGCGGTATGTTCATCCAGCAGAAGGAGCTTGGGCTGCTTCAATGCTGCCATAAGCAGTGTGATGGCCTGACGCTGACCACCGGATAACAGCCCCACCTTGCTGGTCATACGGTCTTCCAGTCCCAATCCAAGAGTCTGCAGCTTCTCGCGGAATAACTCTCTGTCCTCTCTGGAAACACCCCAGCGAAGGGTTCTCTTCTCACCGCGACGTAACGCAATCGCCATGTTCTCTTCGATATCCATGGTAGCTGCGGTTCCCGTCATGGGATCCTGGAATACTCTTCCCAGATATTTTGCTCTCTTGTGTTCTGGCAGGTTCGTAATATCCGTACCATCAATGATGATCTTGCCGGAATCGATGGGCCATACGCCGGCGATGGCATTCAGCGTGGTGGACTTACCTGCGCCGTTACCACCAATGATCGTCACGAAATCCCCGGGATTCAGATTTAAGTTTACTCCATTCAAGGCCACCTTCTCGTTGATGGTGCCTCTGTTAAATACTTTATGTACGTCCTGTATCTCCAATGCGTAAGCCATTACTTTGACGCTCCTTTCCGAAGTGTTCTCTTCTCCTTCAAGTAAGGAATTGCCAGGAAAATGGCAACTACGATAGCGGAGAACAATTTCATATCCTCTGAAGGCATCTTCAGCCACAGTACGAACTGATATACCATATAGTAGATCACAGCGCCCAGAATAACCGATGCCAGAGTAAATGCAAAAGCAAGTTTTCTCTTGCTGGCGAACTTACCGAACAGCACCTCACCGATAATAACAGCTGCCAGACCGATGACAATGGCTCCACGTCCCATATTGACATCCGACGCCCCCTGGAACTGCCCATACAGCGCACCACACAGACCTACCAGACCGTTGGAGATCATCAGTGCCAGCACCTTGATAAAGTTGGTATTGATGCCCTGTGCTCTTGCCATATTGCTGTTACAACCCGTAGCACGGATAGCATGTCCCTGTTCTGTTCCAAAATACCAGTACATCACAGCGATCAGTGCCAGTAAAAATACGATCATTCCCAGGAAAAAGAGAAGTCTGCTCACCGAACCATCCGTCACATAACGCAAAGATACCACCAGCGGATAATTATCTACGCTGACCGGCTGGTTTGCTTTGCCCATGATATTCAGATTAATGGAATACAGGGAGATCTGCGTCAGAATACTTGCCAGAATTCCGGGGATTCCCAGTGCGGTGTTCAACAGTCCCGTTACCATACCTGCCAATGCTCCGGCCAGGAAAGCAATGGGCAGCGTAGCTATAGGAGAAACTCCCGCACGAATCAGCATAACGGATACCGCAGCACCGGTTGCAATGGAACCATCCACAGTCAGATCCGCGAAATCCAGCAGGCGGAAGGTAATATACACTCCCAGTGCCATGACTCCCCAGATCATTCCCTGTGCTATCGATCCCGGCATTGCCCTGAACAGGGAAAGGGGATTCAGTGACATAAAGTAAGACATTTCTTTTTCCTCCTAAAACTCCAGATAGGGATATCGCTGTTACGCGCTATCCCTATCGAAGTATATTTTGTTAGAACCGTACTTAAATACCTGTATAACTCTTACTGAATTGCTACGTAATCATCGGGAACGGTGATACCCAGCTCCTCACAGATCTTGGCATTGTACTTCTTGGTAACATTGGGAGCATAACGTACATCCATAGTAGTGATGTCTGCGCCCTCAGCCAGGATCTCGTAAGCCATCTCACCGGTAGCATATCCCAGATCGTAATAGCTGATGGATAAGGTTGCTACGCCACAGCCGTTGCAGATACCCTCTTCACCTGCAATAACAGGGATCTTAGCGGGAGCTACGACATTATATACAGTCTCGGTTACGGATGCCAGTGTGTTGTCGGTAGGGATGTACAGAACATCGCACTCGCCTGCAGCAGCCGTGGTAACGGACTGTACTTCGTTGGTATCGGCGATAGCATACTCTTTATATGCAATACCATCTTTGTCCAGAGCAGCCTCAAACAGCTGGATCTGATACAGAGAGTTAGCTTCTGCGGAGCAATATAACAGACCAACCTGCTTTACATCCGGGAACAGTTCCTTTAACATAGCTTCCTGCTCTTCAATAGGAGCCAGATCAGAAGTACCGGAAATATTTCTGCCGGTAGCACCGGACCAGTCGGAGATCTCCAGTGCGGTAGCATAATCCGTTACGGAAGTACCTAAGATGGGGATCGTGGTGGTAGCTGCTGCTGCACTCTGTAAAGGAGAGGTTGCATTGGCAAGGATCAGATCCACACCGTCAGATACGAAACCATTACAGATGGTAGCTGCGGTGGTCTGCTCACCCTGTGCATTCTGCAGATCAAATTTTACATTATCACCAAGCTTTTCTTTTAAAGCATCCTGGAATCCCTGGGTTGCTGCATCCAGAGCTTCATGCTCAACCGCTGGCAGATACCGATGTTATATACCTTGCCATCTGTGGAAGCGGCACTAGTAGCTGCTGCTTCACTCTGAGCTGTGCCGGTAGCTGCTGCGGTGGAAGCAGTTCCGTTATCGGTGCTGCCACAACCTGTCAGGACAGATGCTGCCATTACTGCGGTAAGTACTACAGATAATAATTTCTTTTTCATAATAAATGTCCTCTTTTCTGCGGATCTTACGATCTGCTTACTGTAATGCGCAGACGCTTTACCCCGTCAAAGCGTTGCACTGATAAATATCATAACCCATAAAAGGACATTCGTCAATCAAAATTCATCGATGCTTTGAATAATAATGATCTAATTTTTAGATATTGTCTTTTTTCACCACATCTCCGGGTCTTTTGAAGATATGTCCAGCAGGGATCACCCCTCTGACACAGGAAGTAGGATACACGTTGGAATTGAGTCCGATGACTGTTCCGGGATTCAGTACGCTGTTGCAACCCACTTCTACATGGTCTCCCAACATGGCCCCCATCTTCTTCAGCCCGGTTTCAATCTTCTCTTCTCCGTTCTTTACAACCACCAGTGTCTTGTCGCTCTTCACGTTGGAAGTAATGGAACCGGCTCCCATATGGGACTTGAAGCCCAACACACTGTCTCCCACATAATTATAATGAGGCACCTGTACTTTATTGAACAGAACCACGTTCTTAAGTTCCGTGGAATTGCCAACCACTGCGCCTTTACCCACAATGGCATTGCCACGGACAAAGGCACAGTGACGGACCTCCGCTTCTTCATCAATGATCAGCGGACCGTTCAGGCAGGCGGTAGGAGCTACCTTTGCGTTCTTTGCCACCCAGATATCCTCGCCTCTTTTTTCATAAATTTCTTCCGGCAGTCTCTTACCCAGTTCCAGAATGAAATCGTGGATTCTGGGAAGCACCTCCCAGGGATATTCTGCCTCAGTGAACAGATCTGCCGCAATGGTCTCCTTCAGATCATACAGATTCTCAATCGTAATATTTTCCATGATAATTTCTCCTCATCTTTATTCCTTATTTTTGGCATTGGATTGCTTTGTCTTCTTCTGATAAAATTCTTCTGTAGCCTGGAACTGTCTCCATAGCACTCCCTGATTGTTCAGGCTGCGTACAGCGGTAGTTCGCCTTCCCACAAAATCCGTCAGCTTTCCCATGTACTCTTCCGGTGTGATCACACCATCCGCCACCATGGTAAGCCCCTTTTCCCAACTGGCCGTCAGTGCCGGATTTAAAAGTGGTCTTATGGAATCCGATACCACGTCATAGATCATCTCTCCCATCTGGGTGGGAGTCAGCACCTGGGTTTTCTTGTTCAGTGCCAGATATTCGATATTCACCAGTTTCTTCAGAATCTCCGCTCTCGTGGCGCTGGTGCCGATGCCGCTTCCCTTGATCTGGGCCCGCAGTTCTTCGTCCTCGATAAACTGGCCCGCATTTTCCATGGTCAGGATAATGCTTCCCGAAGTGTAACGCTTGGGCGGCGAAGTCTCGCCCTCCTTGATCTCATAGGTATCCGCAGTCAGAGAATCTCCTTTTTTCAGATGCATCAGCAGATTGGTAAGCTCTGCATCACATTTTTCATCAGCGCTTTCATTCTCGTTCTCTTTATCTTCCTTCGGTGCCGTATTCTCCTTCTTAAAAGAGAAGTTCGCCACCTTCAGATACCCTTCCTGTACCAGTACCTTAAAGCTGGCAAAAAAGTTTTCTTCCTTTACCTTCACTGTCAGAGAGAACTTCTGATAGACTGCCGGAGGATAGAAAATACTCAGGAACCGGCGTACAATGACCTCGTACACTTTTGCCGCCGTAGGGGCCAGACCTGCCAGATTGTTCAGTCCCTGTCCCGTTGGAATGATGGCATAATGATCCGTGATCTGCTTATCATTCACGTAACGTGTCTTCGCAATATTCTTATAGGTCCCCTGCTCTAACACTTCTTTGGCAAAAGGAGTGGCCAGAGCATAGCTGCGTAAGCCACCGATATTCTTGTGGATTTCCTTTGCCACCGCCGTAGACAGGACTCTGGCATCCGTTCGAGGATAAGTGGTCATCTTTTTCTCATACAGTTCCTGTACGATCCGCAAAGTCTCATCCGGGCTGATCTTAAAGTATTTGGAACAGTCATTCTGTAACTCCGCCAGATTGTACAGAAGCGGTGCATTCTTGTTCTCTTTTTTCTTCTCAATGCCGGTGACAGTCACCGGGCCTGCCGGTTCTGCGGTAAGCTCTGCGATCAGACGCTCGGCATCCTCTTTTTTCTTGAAGCCGTTCTCTTTATACAGTGCCGGAGAATTATAATATTTCGAGCCTTCCACTGCTCTCCACTCTGCAGTAAAGGGCTTCTCCTGTAATTTAAAATTACCGATCACCCGGTAAAAGGGAGTCTTGGTGAACGAACGGATCTCCCGCTCTCTGTTCACGATCATTCCAAGGACACAGGTCATGACACGACCCACAGAAATCACTGCCCGGTCTCTTTTGAGATACCCTTTTACCGTGTTGCCGTATTTTAACGTCAGGGCTCTGGAAAAATTGATACCCATGAGATAATCTTCCTTGGCCCGCAGATAGGCAGCATTTCCCAGATTGTCGTAGGCTGAGAGATCTTTTGCCTCCCGGATTCCACGTAAGATTTCTTCCTCCGTCTGGGAGTCGATCCATACACGTTTCCGTTCCTTGTCCTGTACGCCCGACATCTGCTCCACCAGACGATAGATGTATTCTCCCTCTCTTCCGGAGTCGGTGCAGACATAAATTGTCGTAACATCCGGACGGTTCAGCAGGGAACTTACGATCGTATACTGTTTTTTCGCGCTTTCAATGACTTCGTATTTGAATTCCGTCGGTAGAAAAGGCAGGGTGTCAAAGCTCCATCTACGGAACTTTTCATCATACACCTCCGGATAACTCATGGTCACCAGATGTCCCACACACCAGGTAACGATAGCCTCTTCCGATTCCAGATAGCCGTCTTTGGAACGCATATTATATTTTAAAGCATTGGCAAATTCTCTTGCCACGCTCGGTTTCTCTGCAATAAATAAATTTTTACCCACGTAATACCATCTTTCCTGTCTTACGAGTTCTCATCCACGGAATGCACCAGTATCTGTACCGTTCCTTCCGTTAATGTCTTCTCATATCCATTCTCGCTAAATATCAGAATGCTGTCTGCAGTCACATGTTCCCTCTTCATGGATGCCTGCAGCACATCATAATCTTTCGAAGTATAACATACCGTGCCGGAATAATCCACCACGATCTTTCTGCCGGTGTCCTCCCTGCACAGAAAATAGATTTTCCCCTGTCTGCTGTTCCAGAGTTCAACCGTCCGGAAACGTCCCTGCAGCACTTCCTGACAGATCCGGCGATAGGTCAACAGTTGAAAATCATTATATTCTTCCCGGATGTATTTTTCATAAAATGTACTGCCTTCTGTCCGCTCAGACGTCTGATGCGGAAACAGAAAGCAAAAATAAAACCGGACAAACGCATTACAGATCTCATATGTACCGGGCAGCACCTTCTCCACCAGCTCCAGTTCCATCAAATTCTTCAGATATACACTGATCTTTGCCCGGGAAAATCCGGTATGTGCATACATATCGTTCAGTTTTCCATGTCTTCCGTCTGCCAGCGTTGCCAGAATGGTGTCATAAACTGCCGTCTCCCGCGATTCCTCCGACAGCCATTTTATCATAAGCTCCGGCAGAAAGCTGTTCCTCTGTAAAAGCAGCCGGATCAGATTTTCTTCTGCCGAATTCTGCGGATACAGCAGCCGCCACAGTCCCGGCAGCCCTCCCAATGCCGCATAAAGCGAAATACTTTCCTGTACTGTATAGTCGGAAAATATCTTACGCATGGCGGAAAAAGGCAGTTCCTTCACCTTCAGAAATCCGCTGACGGAAAATGCCAGATTTCCCACTTTGGAAATCATGCTGTTCTCCACCCAGCCGGAGGCATAGGTGGTCAGGATCACTAACAGTGCTTCTTTTTTCTCCTTCAGGAACCGGATCAGTTCCTGCAAAAACAAAGTATCCCCTTTTAAAAGATACTGAAAATTCTCTATGATAAGTACTTTCTTATCTGCTGTCGTTTCGCCTTTCTGTATTGTCATGCATTCCAACAATTCCCGCCAGGAAGGATATTCTGCAATCTCCTTTCCCCGGCTTCGCAGTTCCCGTCCCCACAAATATTGTTGTTCTCTGGAAGAACAGTTTCCCGCACTATAACGCAACGTCTGTTTTTTCTCCGTAAAAGAGGTTAAGAGAGCCGTCTTGCCAACGCCTCTCTGCCCATACACCACCAGGATCTGACTCCCTGTTCTCTTATAATGATTTTCCAAAAAGCTGTTTCCTGTTCCCTTCCAGTCAGCATGGCAGCCTCTTTCTTTCTGACCCAAAGCAGATCAGTACATCTTCTGCAACAGTTGTTCGATCTCTTCCTGTGACAACGGCTTTCCAAACAGATATCCCTGAATGATATCACACCCGATGACCCGCAGATATTTATACTGCTGTTCTTCCTCCACGCCTTCCGCAATGGACTCAAATCCCAGGGATTTCACCATACTTACAATAGACTCCGTAATAATCCGGGTCGCAGAATCCGTCAGCAGCGTGTCGGTAAATGATTTATCAATCTTCAGCGTATTGATAGGCAGCTTCTTTAAGTAAGACAGGGAAGAAAATCCTGTTCCGAAGTCATCCAGTGAAATGCGAATCCCGTACTCCTTCAACAACTGCATTTTCTCGGTAACTGCACTGAAATCGTCGATCAAAATGCTTTCTGTGATCTCCAGTTCGATTTCATCCGGATCCACATCGTATTTATGAATGATATTCAGCAGGGTTTCCACAAAATCTTCCTTCTGGTACTGCAACGCGGAAATATTCACTGACAGCACAAAAGGAACTCCGTAACGGTTCCTCCATTCGGAAAAAGTACGGATACTCTGTTCCAGTACCCAGTTGCCGATAGGAATGATCGTTCCGTTCTTCTCCGCAATGGGAATGAATTTTGCCGGACTGATCATTCTGCCGTTGCCATCCTTCCAGCGGATCAGTGCCTCCACGCCCCGCAGTTTACGGTTGCCCGCATAATACTGGGGCTGATAATACAGCAGAAAATTATTCTCAAAAACAGCCTCTTTTAATTTGCTGTCCAGTTCTACATTTTTCAGGAAATCGTTCAGGATCGGCGTATCGAAATACTGGATCCGGTTCTTGCCCATGGCTTTTCCCTTGAACATTACGATTTCCGCACAGTTGATCAGTTCCAGTGCGGAAGTCGCAGCCTCCGGATATTCCGCCACACCGACACTTACGGTGATGTTCAGGACCTGCCCGCCCACCAGATAAAACGGCTCCCTGGTGCGCTTAACGATCTCCTTATGAATATGTTCCACACTTTTGTTCCCACAAGGATCATAAATGGCCATGCAGTAGACATCACTGGTCAGGTGGCAGACGATCACATCATCCCCGTTAAATTCCTTCAGAAAAGAGCCAAACTGCTGTACCAGTTCGTCCCCCGCCACGATTCCCAGTCCGTCATTTACCTTGCGGAAATCATCAATATCAATAACAAGCACGCTGACCAGCCGGTTATCCTCTTTGGCCCGACGAAGAAATTCGGTCAGAAGACGCACAAAATAATTACGGTTGTACAGTCCGGTCAGACTGTCGTAATACGCCATGTAGAGAAGCTCTTCGTTCTGTGTTTTCTGTTTGGTGATATTCTGTACCACAATAATCTGATCCGTCGGCCTGCCATCTTCGTAGAAAATCCTGCTGGAAAACTGCAGCCAGGTCTTCTTTCCCCTCTGCATACATTCCACAGAGTCCGTCTCCCGACCGCTCTTTTCCAAAAACAGCATTTCCCGAAGTGCCAGCACATACGGTTCGTCCACCATCTCCTGAAGTTTTACAAAATCTCTTCTGTCCAGAATCTGGAAGTCAAAAAAATCATCCCATTTTCCCAGCGTAGTGACCGTATTCTTTTCAAAAGAATAGTAGATATAAGCATAATCCATGGTATCGCACAACAGACGATACATTCTCTCCTTAGCGCTCAGTTTCTGATTCATTGCGCGCATAAGATCCAGCTGATAGCGTAACTCGTTCATAACCCCACTCACCCTTTATTTTTTGGTGATGTAACCCTGTGCTTTCAAAAGTTCTGCGCAAAGCAATGCTCCCCCAGCTGCTCCACGTAAGGTATTGTGTGACAAACCTACGAACTTGTAATCATATACGGTATCTTCTCTCAGACGACCTACACTGATACCCATACCGTTCTCGAAATCAACATCCAGAGCCACCTGTGGTCTGTTGTCCTCCTCCAGATACTGGATAAACTGCTTCGGTGCACTGGGAAGTCCCAGTCTCTGAGGCTCACCGCTGAAGGTGACCAGTTTCTCGATCAGCTGCTCCTTGGTAGGCTTCTTACGGAATTTAACAAATACGGCTGCGGTATGTCCGTTCAATACCGGAACACGGATGCACTGACAGGTGATCACGGGAGAAGTTGCGGGAACGATCTTATCGCCTTCCACTTTACCCCAGATACGTAAGGGTTCTTTCTCACTCTTCTCTTCCTCACCACCGATGTAAGGAATGATATTGCCTACCATCTCGGGCCAGTCCTTAAAAGTCTTGCCTGCGCCGGAGATTGCCTGATAAGTGGTTGCTACCACTTCGTAAGGCTCGAATTCCTTCCATGCGGTCAGAACCGGTGCATAGCTCTGGATGGAGCAGTTGGGCTTTACAGCGATAAATCCTCTGGTGGTTCCCAGTCTCTTCTTCTGTGCCTCTATGATCTGGAAATGTTCGGGATTGATCTCGGGTACTACCATGGGAACATCGGGGGTCCATCTGTGGGCACTGTTGTTGGATACCACAGGGGTTTCGGTCTTTGCGTATGCTTCCTCGATGGCCTTGATCTCATCCTTGGTCATATCTACCGCACTGAATACGAAATCAACCTGTGCGGCTACTTTTTCTACTTCATTGACATTCATGACTACCAGCTTTTTCACATCTTCGGGCATGGGAGTGGTCATCTTCCAACGGTCACCCACGGCCTCCTCATAAGTCTTGCCTGCGGAACGGGGGCTGGCAGCAATGGTCGTTACCTCGAACCAGGGATGGTTCTCCAACAGCGAGATAAATCTCTGACCTACCATACCGGTTCCGCCCAGGATACCTACACGTAATTTTTCACTCATTTTTCATTTCCTCCTCATCTTTGTGCATTTTTATTTTATCTGCAAAAGACCTGTTCAGTTTCCACTTACTGAATGCGGTCTTCCAAAGCCTGTTGATATACTTCTATGGCATTTGTTTTCAGGTATTCTTTATTTTTCTCAATGACCTGCTTCATCATTTCCGCACCGGGAGCACCGATGGTCAGCCGCTTTTCCACACAGGTCTTTAAGGAAATGGCATCGTAAATGTCCTCATCAAACTTATCACTGATGGAACGTAATTCTTCCAGGCTCAGGGCATCAATGGAAGTATCCTTTTCAATACAATACAGTACCAGGCGTCCGATAATGCCGTGAGCATCCCGGAAAGGTACGCCCTTACCTACCAGATAATCTGCGGCATCCGTAGCATTGGTAAATCCGTTCATGGCACTCTTTGCCATACGGTCCTTACGGAACTTCATGGTCTTTATCATGCCGGTAAATAAGGCAATACAGTCCGCTACGGTATCCATGGCATCAAAAGCCATCTCCTTGTCTTCCTGCATGTCTTTATTATAAGCAAGGGGCAGTCCCTTCATTGTGGTAAGTAACGCCATCAGGGCACCGTAGACTCTTCCGGTCTTGCCTCTTACCAGTTCAGCGATATCCGGGTTCTTCTTCTGAGGCATAATGCTGCTTCCAGTGGAATAGGCATCGTCCAGTTCCACGAACTGGTACTCATTGGAATTCCAGATAATGATTTCTTCGCTGAAACGGCTTAAATGCATCATGATCGTGGAAAGCGCGGAAAGGAACTCGATCAGATAATCTCTGTCCGCCACGGAATCGATACTGTTTAATGTCGGTCCTTCAAAACGAAGCAGCTTTGCGGTATACTCACGGTCTAACGGATACGTGGTACCGGCCAGTGCTCCTGCTCCCAGAGGACAATAATTCATACGTTTGTAAATATCGACCAGACGCTGTCTGTCCCTCTTGAACATTTCAAAATAGGCACCATAATGATGAGCCAGAGTAATGGGCTGTGCCTTCTGTAAATGGGTGAATCCCGGCATATAGGTCTCTAAGTTGTTCTCCATGGTGTCCAGAATGGCTTCCAGAAGCTTTTCCAGAAGTCCGTCTGTCTCTGCCACTCTCGCTCTGGTATAGAGACGCATGTCCAACGCCACCTGGTCGTTACGGCTGCGTCCGGTGTGAAGCTTTTTGCCTGCATCACCGATCCGGTCGATCAGGGTTGCCTCTACAAAACTGTGGATATCCTCCTGGGTTTCGTCGATTGTAAGCTTTCCGGCATCCACATCCTCTAAAATACCGGTCAGTCCTTCGATAATGCTCTTTCTCTCCTCCTCGGTGAGGATTCCCTGCTTTGCCAGCATGGTGGCATGTACGATACTTCCGGTGACATCTTCATGAAACAATCTCTTATCGAATGTTATGGACGCATTGAAATCAAATACCAGCTGATCGGTCTGTTTCGTAAAGCGTCCTCCCCATAATTGTGCCATGGTCATTCTCCCATCTTTTTATTCTGTCAGCAGCCTATCAGACAATTTTTCTCATAGACATTGATTGCAATTAATCATATCACAAACGACACTTTAATGCAATACAGTGAATTTCATCACTTTCGGGTAGCAAAAACACTTTTTTCTTTTAAATTCATACTATAACAATAAATATTCAAGTTAAGGAAGTATGCCTTTTTATGGGAGCTCTCATCGAATTAAAAAACATAGGTTACTCCTATCATAATCTGGCGGGCGAGACCGGTGCCATAAAAGATGTCTCCTTTCAGGTGGAAGAAGGGGAATTTGTCGCTTTAGTAGGTCCCAGCGGCTGCGGGAAGTCCACGCTGCTGTCTATCATTGCGGGACTGCTTGCTCCGGAGACCGGCACCATCGTAGTCAACAATCCCGACGGATCCCTTCACTATCCCCGTGTCGGCTATATGCTGCAGCACGATCATCTCTTCGAATGGCGTACCATCTACCAGAATGTCACTCTGGGACTGGAGATCCATCATGCTCTTACCAAAGAGCGTACCGACTATGTGAAACAGCTTCTGTCCGACTATGGTCTGGAAAGCTTTCAGGATAAACGTCCCAGCGAATTGTCCGGCGGCATGAAGCAGCGTGCTGCCCTGATCCGCACCCTTGCCCTGGATCCCCAGCTGCTCCTCCTGGATGAACCCTTCAGCGCCCTGGATTACCAGACCAGGCTCATGGTATCCGCGGATATCTGCCGGCTGATCCGGCAGGCTGGTAAGACTATGATCATCGTCACTCACGATCTGTCGGAGGCCATCAGTCTGGCCGACAAGGTCTATGTACTGTCTGCGAGGCCGGCGACGATCAAGGCCGTTCTCCCCATCCGGCTCACGCTTCCGGATGCATCACCGCTGGCTGCCAGAAATGCGCCAGAATTTCCATATTATTTCAAACAACTCTGGGAGGAATTAACGGATGAGACCACAAATTAAACAACCTCTGACCGTTCAGGAACAATATCTTCGAAAACACAAAAGCCATCACAGACAGGTCTCCTTCCTGCGCTTTTTTCTTCTGGGAATCTTTTTACTCCTGTGGGAAGTAAGTGCAGATCTTGACTGGATCGACAGTTTCTTTTTCTCCAGTCCCCACAGAGTCATTCTGTGCCTTGGAGAATTATGGACAGAGCGGTCCCTTCCGATGCATATCGGTATCACACTGTTAGAAACGATCCTGAGTTTCCTGCTGGTATTTTTCGTCAGTCTTCTGTTATCCACTCTGCTGTGGTTTTCCAGGCAGCTGTCGGAGATCTTAGAGCCTTATCTGGTACTGCTCAACAGCCTTCCGAAATCCGCTCTGGCTCCTCTGTTTATTGTCTGGCTGGGCACCGGGATCAACACCATCATCATTGCTGGAATCTCTGTGGCAGTATTCGGATCCATCATCAGCTTTTACACCGCCTTTCATCAGGTAGATCCGGAAAAGGAGATTCTGATCCGCACACTGGGTGGAAACCGCAGGGATATCTTTTTCAAAGTGGTACTGCCGGGATCCATTCCCACCCTGCTCAGTACCACCAAAGTCAATATCGGGCTGTCCCTGGTAGGTGTTATCATCGGGGAATTTCTCGCCGCCAGACGGGGACTGGGCTACCTGATCATCTACGGTTCCCAGGTCTTCCAGCTGGATATGGTAATCAGTTCCATCTTACTGCTATGTGTGATTGCCATGCTGCTCTACCTGCTGACACAGTCTCTGGAACATTACAGCAAAAAGCACCGCAACTGACCTTTCGGAGATCCGCAGGCGTTTTCGTCTTACGGTCTCCTACATAATTTACGGCTTTGTGAAACGTTCTGCGAAAATAATAAATTTTACAGTTGCAAAATTTCCCAAGAACATATATAATAACCTAGTCCGCTGAAATAGCTCAGTTGGTAGAGCACTTCACTCGTAATGAAGGGGTCGTGGGTTCGAGTCCCATTTTCAGCTTATATGTATTAAAAAAGAGAAAGCTTTTCGCTTTCTCTTTTTTGTAGTAACTCTTCAGAGCCATGCAAAGCTGCGTTCTGCAAATGTCTGCTTATCTTGCACCTTTGTCGTAGATCACTCCCAGTGCTCTCGGTGCACCGTTCTGTTTGGAGAAGAATACCAGAAGCAGCAAAGTCAGTACATAAGGCAGGATCATGACCAGATCCTGATAACTGCTGGGCATCTGCAGTACCTGTACCAGACGGTATCCACCGGATCTGGCAAATCCGAACAACAGACACGCTCCCAGAGTCGGCAGGATACGCCAGTTGCCGAAGATCAGTGCCGCAATAGCCAGATAGCCGTAACCTACATAAATACTGGAGGAAAAGTTTGCGGAAATGGAATACGCGAAACAGATACCTCCCAGTCCCGACAACGCACCACAGATCATAATGGCTGCCAGACGGATCTGTCCCACCTGTCTTCCGGCCGCATCCACTGCATGGGGATTGTCACCGCAGGCACGCAGATGCATGCCGAAGCGGGTCTTATACATCACAAACCACGCCACGAAAGCCACTACCACAATCACCAGTTCAAAAGGATACAGATTGGTAAATACCGCTCCCAGTACCGGAATCTTAGAGATTCCCGGGATGGTAATTCTGGAAGAAACAGTCAGTACGAACTTATCGGACGTAGCACCAAATACCACTCTGTTGAACAGCTTCGTTAAATATGCGGTCAGCGCCATGGCCAGAATATTGACTACCACACCACTGATAACCTGATTGGCCTTGAACTTCAGACATAACAGGGCATGGATCAGTGCAAACAGACTTCCGCCCACAGCCGCCATAATCATGGCAATGTAGAAAGGCGCCGGAGAGTCTCCGGCAAAGTTTCCCGCAATGGCAACCGCCACGAATGCACCGATAAAGGCACCAAAACCCTGTAAGCCTTCTACCGCCAGCATGGTCACACCGGATTTCTCACAGTAGATGCCACCGATGGCCATAATAAATAAAGGCAGTGCAAAGGATAAACCGTCAATGATCACAATATCCATTTATTTGTCCTCCTTTGTCTTGTTGGTTTTCTCTCTTCTGTTTCGCTCCATTTTCCACTTGATGTAAGCATTACATGCGCTGAACAAAAGGATGATACCGGTGATAACGGATGCAATCTCCGCATCCACGCCGGCCGCAGATTTCATATAAGTACTTCCCTTGCTGATCAGGGTGATCAGTATAGTAGAAAATACAATACCGAAGGGATTGTTGTTACCAAGCAGGGATACCGCAATGGCATCAAATCCGGTACTGATCAATACCTTTGGCTGAATGGATCCCACATAGCCCAGATAATAAGTCACACCGGCAAGTCCGGCCAGTGCACCGGAAATCGTCATGGACAGTACCATGCTTCTGCCTACCTTGATACCTGCATATTTTGCAGCACTGCGGGAATAGCCCACAGCCTTCAGTTCATAACCAAGCTTTGTCTTCTCTAACAGGAACCATACAGCCACCACCGTAAGCAGAGCCAGAATAATTCCCAGCGGAATATCCATTTTCAGATTGCCCACCATGGTATCCATCAGTGTCAGCCTGGAAGCTGCGGAGATTTCCTTTGACTGTCTGGAGACCGGATCCACGAAAAAGGTATTGATGAAGAAACTGATCACATACTGGAACGTATAGTTTAACATAATAGAGGAAACGACCTCATTGATATTAAACCGGTATTTCAGGAAGCCGATCAGTGCCCCCACCAGACCACCGACGATCAGGCCAATGATTACTACCAGCGGCTTTGCAGCACGGCGTTCAGACTGCTGTAGCCCACAACGATGCTTGCGGTAAATCCGGCTGCCAGCATCTGTCCGGAGACGCCGATATTAAACAGTCCGGCGCGGAGTGCTACCGCCACAGCCAGTGCCGCGTAGATCATGGGGGTAAAATAGTTCACATAACTCATAAAGTCCGTCAGCATACTCTTGTAGCTGGCGTAGGAGGACTTGGGTGCCAGTCCGCCTCCCTGTAGAAGTGCGTAATAAGCCTTAAAGGGATTGGAACCGGTCACAGCGATGATCACACCACCTGCCACAAGACTACAAAGGATCGCAAGGAGAGGAATCTTTACCGCATTCCATAATTTTGTAAATTTTTTCATGGTCTTATGCCTCCTTCTCCTTGTTTTTTACGCCCATCATGAACTCTCCCACTTCATTGGTGGTCAGTTCACTGGCTTTGGCGATCTTCTGTATGCTTCCGTTATAAATAACTGCGATGGTATCCGCACAATTCATGATCTCATCCAATTCCAGAGAGATCAGAAGGATTGCCTTGCCCTTGTCTCTCTCTGCAATGATCTGCTTGTGGATATTCTCTATGGCACCGATATCCAGTCCACGGGTGGGTTGCACAAAGATCATCAGGGAGGAATCCTGTTCCACTTCTCTGGCAATAATGGCTTTCTGCTGATTACCACCACTCATGGAACGTACCACTGTCTTGCTGCCCTGGCCGCTTCGTATATCGTATTTTTCTATCAGTTTTTCACTGTTGTCTTCAAAAATCTTCTGATCCAGTACTCCCTTATGACAGAACGGCTCTTTGTAATAATTACGAAGCGCCAGATTCTCCGAAAGGGTAAAATCCATGACCAGTCCGTAATTCTGTCTATCCTCGGGAATATAGGAAATTCCTTCGGTCGTTCGTTCTCTGATAGACAGGTTCGTAATGTCTCTGCCGTTTAACAGGATCTTGCCGGAACGCACCGGTACCAGTCCCGCAATAGCATCTGCGATTTCTACCTGTCCGTTGCCTGCCACACCTGCGATCGCAACGATCTCACCGGAATGTACCTCCAGAGATACATCCTTTACCACCTGGAAATCCTGTTTATTGTAAACATTCAGTTTCTCGATACTGAGTATGGTCTTACCCGGTTTTGCAGGCTCTTTTTCTGTCTCAAAATTCACTTCACGGCCTACCATTTTGTTGGCCATAACTTTGGTGGACGTGGTAGCCACATCCATGACATCCATCAGACGTCCGTGGTTCAGGATGGCACATCTGTCCGCGATCCGTTTGATTTCTTCCAGTTTATGTGTGATCAGGATGATAGTCTTGCCGTCATCCCGCAGAGATTTGATAATATCCAACAGGAAATCGATCTCCTGCGGTGTCAGAACCGCTGTGGGTTCATCAAAAATGAGGATCTCCGCTTCTCTGTAAAGCATCTTTAAGATCTCTACTCTCTGCTGTGTAGAGACATTAATGTCGCTGATCACATCGGTGGGGTTCACTGCCAGTCCGTATTTTTCCGAAAGGTTCCGGATATCCTGATTGGCCTTCTTCATATCCACTACCGGAATACATCCCAGCACCTTCTTCACCGGCTCCATACCCATTACGATATTCTCAGCAATGGTGTAGTTGGATACCAGTTTGAAATCTGGTGTACCATACCGATGTTTAATTTGGTGGCATGATTGGGAGATTCCAGCTTCACCTTTTCACCCCGGATATAGATCTCTCCTTCATCCGGTTCGTACATTCCGAACAGCATACTCATCAAGGTGGATTTTCCTGCACCATTTTCTCCCAGAAGGGCAAAGATCTCTCCCTTTTTGATCTGGATCGTCACATCGTCATTGGCTACGATCCCGGGAAAACGTTTGGTGATGTGTTTCATCTCAACAATATATTCCGACATGTTCATCCTCATTTCTGTACATTTTCCTGCCTAAACAGCAGTTTAAACAAGAAGAAGGTGACAGTTCCTCACCATCACCTTCTTGTGAATCCATTCTTCCTACCAGGTAAAGGTCTCCGGAGTTACACCGTTAAAGTTTGCCGCAGGAACGATCTTGCCTTCCTTTAACAGAGCCTGTGCTGCATTGATCTTCTCAATAGCCTCTGCGGTGAGCTGGCATCTGCCTTCCTCACTTACGAAACCGGTAGCATCATCTGCTGCGGTCAGAGTCACATTAGCACCTTTGAAGGAACCGTCTTTTACTTCGTTCAGTACGTTGTAAACAGTATCATGCATTACCTTCAGGCCACTGGTCAGAACGATATTGCTGTCACCGTTTGCACCGTCATCATACTGGTCAACATCACAACCGATCACCTTAACGCCTTCAGCTTCCTTTGCAGCGGTGAATACACCGTTACCGGAACCACCTGCTGCTACGAACAGGATGTCCACGCCTTCAGCGATCAGAGCATTACCCAGTACCTTACCGGTAGCTTCATCGGAGAAGTTACCAACATAGTTACCGCCTACGTTAGCGCCGGTAACATCGGTACCTGCGTAAGAAGGAAGCTCTACTACTTCTACGTTCATGCCTTCGGTACCGTTCACATACTTAACACCGCACTCGAAGCCATACTGGTAGTTCACGTTGGAAGGATATGCAATACCGTTTACTACTGCTACCTTACCTGTGGTGGTAGACAGAGCTGCAGCCATACCTGCATAGAAACCACTCTCCTGCTCAGCATAGTAAGCAGCGTATACGTTGTCGATCACCTGATCTGCGGTTACTTCGGTACCATCAACGGTAGGCCAGGAATCGATCAGGATGAACTTGGTATCCGGATTCTCCTGTGCCAGATTGCCGATACCTGCAAACTGGAAACCACAGCATACAATAACATCATAATCAGCTACAACATCAGCTACAGCCTGAACAGCTGCTGCGCTGTCACCGGTCTCCTCACGGATGGGGGTTACGGTTGCATTCGGATTCTCCTCAATGAACTTCAGAACACCGTTGTAGTTGTCCTGATTGAAGGAACCGTCATCCACGCCGGAGGGGCTGGATACGATAGCGATCTTCAGACCGGGTTCTTCACTGCTGCTCTCTGCAGTTGTTGCAGTGGTGGTAGCTGCCGCACTGGATTCTGCATTGGTGTCAGCATTGGTGCTGCCGCATGCTACCAGAGAAACAGCCATGACAGATGCAAGTGCAAGTGCCAGAAACTTTTTCATAATTTTTTCCTCCTAAAAATGTAAATATTAAAACATTGAATCACAACGGTAATATTATCATTATAGTCTGTAAAATTCAATATCTATTTTTAATTAACGCATATGCACATCCATCTGCGGGAACGGTATTTCAATTTCTGCTTTATCAAGTGCATACTTACACTGTTCGGTAATACGCCATTTTCCCTGCCAGAAATCCTCATTTTTGAACCAAAGCAGCGTACACATAGGTTGATTCCGGAGTCTGCCAGTTCATCTACAAATACAAAATGCTCTCTTTCCTTTATAGTATCGGGATCTTCAGAGAGAACCTTTGTCAGAACTTCCTTTGCCTTCTTAATATCTGCGCTGTAAGCAATAGACACCTTCACATCACATCGCCTGGATTCGGCAGCAGTGACATTCACAATGGTGTTATTTGCCAGATTGCCGTTTGGAAGAATAATCGTCTGATTATCATAGGTTAACAGCTTTGTATAGAAGATCTGGATCTCTTTTACTGTACCTTCCTTACCGGAGGAGCCTTCCACAATGTAATCTCCCACCTTAAACGGCTTCAATAATAAAATCAGCACACCGCCCGCCAGATTAGACAGACTTCCCTGCACTGCCAGACCGATGGCCACGCCGGCCGATCCCAGCAACGCAACAATGCTGGCTGCGTCCACGCCGAAGGAGGACGCCAGTGTCAGGATCAGTATTATATATAAAGAAGCTTTTACAAAAGAGTCCACGAACTGGATCACACCGATCTCTGCTCCCGCCCGGTTCATAGATTTACGGATGATCTTGCGGATCAGCCTGATCAGCTGCATTCCAATGAAAAAGAATACCAGTGCCAGTCCGATCCGGATGCCAAGATTCAGTGCCTTTTCCGGCAGGGTATCCAGGAAAGATGCGATCAGTCCTTCTTTTTTCTGCACCTCTTCAATTACGTTATCTGTCAGATCCATGTTGCCTTATTTCTCCTGTTTTCTTTTTGTAGTCTTGCCTGCGGTCTTGCGGATCGGTGTATTCTTGCGGATACGTTTCTCGATCACTTTTTCCAGTTCTGCCTCGGTATAAGGAATAAACTGCAGAATGCTTAAGGAAAGGGGAGCCATTTTCACGGTAACGGACTGCTTTTTGTCATCCCATTCCACGTCCTCCGCACGTTTCACACGGTCATTGACCACACCGGTACCGCCATATTGCACAGCATCCGTGTTCAGGATCTCCTTGTATTTTCCCTCGTAAGGCACACCTGTGGTGATCTCTCTGGGTACTCCGGAGAAGTTTGCTACGACCAGAAGCAGTTCCTCTGCCTCTTCTCCCTTACGCACAAAGCTTACATAGCATTCATTGGCAGAGATCTCGTTCATCCACTGGAAGCCTTTGGCCTGATCATCGCATTCATACAATGCCTTATTCTCTCTGTAAAGTACATTCAGATCCTTCACCAGTTTCTGGACACCGGCATTTTCCTTCTGTTCCTCCAGCTGCCACTCTACCTGACGCATTTCGTTCCATTCTTTCTCTTCCGCCAGATCCTGTCCCATGAAGAGAAGCTTCTTGCCGGGATGGGTCATCATATAACCGTAAGTCAGACGTAAATTAGCAAGCTTCTGTGCCCTGTCTCCAGGCATTTTACCAAGCAGAGTTCCCTTGCCGTGTACCACTTCATCATGGGAAAATACCAGCATGAACTTCTCACTGTAGGCATAGATCATGCTGAAAGTAAGCTCTCCGTGGTGGTGGCTGCGGAAATAGGGATCGTATTTGATATAATCCAGATAGTCATTCATGAAGCCCATGTTCCACTTCAGGTCAAATCCCAGTCCGCCTTCATCCAGTGATCCGGTGATCATGGGAAATGCCGTGCTTTCCTCTGCAATGGACAATACCCCGGGATCTCTCTTTTTGAGGATTGAATTAAAGTGTTTGATCAGCTCGATGGCTTCCAGATTCTCATTACCACCGTACATATTGGGAATCCATTCCCCGTCCTGTTTGCCGTAGTCCAGATAAAGCATACTGGCTACCGCATCCATCCGGATACCGTCTGCATGATATTTTTCCACCCAGAATAAAGCATTGGCGATCAGGTAATTGGATACCTGGGGACGGCCGTAGTTGTAGATCAGCGTTCCCCAGTGAGGATGGCTTCCCTGCCTGGGATCCTGATGCTCATAGAGACAGGTGCCGTCAAAGCCGGACAAACCGTAAGTATCTCTGGGAAAATGTGCCGGTACCCAGTCAAGGATCACGCCGATTCCCGCCTTATGCAGTTCATTCACGAAGAACATAAAGTCCTCCGGTGTACCGTATCTGGCGGTAGGGGCATAATAACCGATCACCTGATAGCCCCAGGAAGCATCCAGAGGATGTTCCATAACCGGCATCAGTTCCACATGGGTGTATCCCATTTTTTTTACATAGTCAATGACCTTCGGAGCGATCTCACGATAGTTCGCATAATCCTGTCCCTCGTCCGGCGTCACAAAGCTTCCCAGATACATTTCATACACACTGACCGGAGCATTTCCGCACTGGTAGCTTTCCCTTTTTTTCAAGAATTCGCTGTCATCCCACGAAAAATCTCGCAGGTCAGCGATGACGGAAGCTGTCTCCGGTCTCTTCTGCGCGGCGTTGCCGTAAGGGTCTGCTTTCAGATAAGTCAGTCCACCTTTGATCTTCAATTCATATTTATAGCAGTCTCCTGCTTCTGCGCCGGGAATGAACAATTCGAAAATACCGGAATCTCCCAGGCGTCTCATCTGGTGGATTCGTCCGTCCCATCCGTTGAAATCCCCCACTACACTGATGCGCATGGCGTTCGGTGCCCAGACGGCAAAATAGGTTCCACTCTCTCCGTCCAGTTCCATGGGATGTGCGCCCAGTTTTTCATAAATGGTGTAATGAACACCGACTGCAAAACGATCCATATCTTCCTTCGTGATCTGGGGAACATGCCGGTAAGCATCGCCGCAGATCATTCTGTGGGCTTCACGCTCTTCTGTCTTTCCATATTCCACCACATATTCATAAGGTGCCATCTTCCCGGCATTTATCAGGGCTGCGAAATAACCTTCTTCGTCTGCCTGTTCCATAGGGACATCTGCCAGAAAAGCTTCGCCTACCTGTCCTGTCTTCTTCCAGTGGATCGTCACCTTTTCTGCTCCCGGGAAGAATGCCTGTACCAGCATTTTACTTCCCTGCTTATGAGGTCCTAACAGTTCATGGGGATTATCACATTCAGCATAAGTGATTTCTTCTATCTTTGCCCAGTTCATCAGTTTATAAAGTTTGTTTGTCATATTCCCTCTTTTCTGCGGCGTGTAGTCTGCTGCATTCTATTCTGTCACTATTTTGCTTATCCGGTCGTAGGTATTACCGCTCTATCTCATGCAGAAACAGACCGCTGCGCAGCTTCGGCTCGAACCAGGTGGACTTCGGAGGCATCAGACGTCCCGCATCCGCCACTGCAAAAAGTTCCCCGATGGAAGTAGGATACATGGAAAATGCCACCTTCATATCGGTATGTACTCTCCGCTCCAGTTCCGCAAGTCCCCGGATACCTCCCACAAAATCGATCCGCTTATCTGTCTTTGGATCTTCGATTCCCAGAACAGGATTCAACAGGTAATTTTGTAAAAGAGATACATCCAGTCCTTCCACAGCATCTTCGCTCCGAATCTCCTTCTTCGCTGTAAGACAGTACCACTCATCTTCCAGGAACATACCGAAAGCTCCTTTTTTCTCCGGCCGGTAAGGAATACGTCCTTTTTTCTCTATCATAAAATGTTCTTCGATGGCTGCCAGGAACGCATCGACATCCATACCGTTTAAATCCTTCACCACCCGGTTATAATCCAGGATCTGCAGTTCTTCATCTGGGAAAATCACCGACAGGAAATAATTGAATTCCTCTTCTCCCGTATAATCCGGATGCTGCTCTCTGCGCTTTAATCCCACCTTTACCGCTGAGGCACAACGATGATGACCGTCCGCAATATAAATAGCCGGGATCTTTGCAAACGCCTCTTCAATCATTGCCACATCCGCAGCCTCCGAAATCACCCACACACGATGTTCGATGCCGTCCTCACTGACAAAATCGTATACCGGTGTCTGTGTTTTGATCTCTCCGATCTTGTTCTGCAGTTCCTCTTTCGCCCGATATGCCAGGAAAATGGGCCCCGTCTGCATACTGCAGGTATCTACATGGTGGATACGGTCTTCCTCCTTATCCGCTCTGGTATTTTCATGCTTTTTGATCACATTGTTCCGGTAATCGTCAATAGAGGCACAAGCCACTACACCAGTCTGGCTGTTCCCGTCCATGGTCAGTTCATACAGATAGAAACATGGCGTCGGATCCTGTACAAATTTTCCTTCCTGAATTTTCTCCCGAAGCAGCTGATCCGCTTTCTCATACACACAGTCCGCATATGTGTCTACTTCCTCGCCAAACTGCGTCTCCGCCCGATCAACCGCCAGAAAAGAGTCCGGATTCTTCTTCACCACTTCACACGCTTCCTCCCTGTTATATACATCATAAGGAAGCGCCGCAATCCTTTTCTCCATCCCCTGGCAGGGACGATATGCCCTAAATGGTCTGATCTGTGCCATACTCCTACCTCCCAATTTCTATATGTTCTTATTTTACCAAATCCCATCTCATATCACAAGGTTATTTAAATAAGCAAGCAGCCCCGGATGGGTGTAAGAATAAGCAGGCCGTAAGCAGACGTCGGCACTTAGCGGGCGTATTCTGACCGCTTATGTGCCGTTACGCTCTGCGACAGAGCGAAAGCGTGCCGCGTTTCTTACCCCAGCCGAGGCTGCGGGGGGTTATTACTAAAATAATACCTACCCCAACTTATGGAACAAAATACAGTTGGGCATATTGACCTTCATTGCCGGTCCATTCATGATCATCGTTCCATGCTCCAGATCAATATGGAAGAAGGTCATCGTATTACTTTCATGATTCAAAGACACCAGAAACTTATTGTCCGGGAAAAACTCTGCATCCTTGGGATACTCACCGCTGATCGGCAGCAGGAAGTTCTTCTTCAAAAGTCCTGTCTTCTTGTCTACATCAAATACGATAACAGAATTATCCCCTGCAATGGAACTGAGCAGATAATTGTAATCCAATGAAAAACTGAAGGCGCTGGCACTGTTAGTGTTGCCTCTGGTCAGCTTGATCAACTCTACCGTCTGGATCTTCTCAAAGGTAGGGTCGTTATTATTGTCCGCATATTCGTATACATCAATATAACACTTTAATTCATGGAGAATGTAAATATACTTGCCATCCTCGGAAATCTTGATATGACGGGGTGCGGATTCCATCTCACTGCGGATGATATCCTCCAGCTTTACCTTGCCCTTCTCCACATCAAAACGATATACATTGACATGATCCATACCCTGATCTGCCACCAGAAGATACTTATTATCATGTGTCATGCGGGCACAGTTGATATGGGGACGGAAATTCCGCTCTGCCATACTGCCCAGACCCTTGTGGTAGATTTCATCAGTGATTTCGCCGATGGAACCGTCCTCTTTCAGTCTGAGTACTGTCAGCTTACCGTCATGATAACCGGCTACAAACAGATACCGATCCGTATAATCCGTAGAAACATAGCAGCCTCTCATACCATTGATTGGTGCAAAGTTGATCAGCTCCAGATCTCCGTCCGGCTGGATGGTATAAGCCTCCACACCAAAATCCGTTATAGAATAAAGAAACTTTCCGTTGTGGGAAATGGTCAGATAGGAAGAGTTCGTGATCTCTACCTTATCTTTCTCCTTAAAACGGCCGTTTTTCATATCCACATCATATATTCTGATGCCATGACTGTCCCCCTGTGTGTAACTGGAAATGTAGGCAACATATTTTCCCTTGCTCATGACCGGATCCTCCTTAGCGTTCTATGTCTTTTTTATGTTTATAAATATAGCACAATTCTGAAAATTGTGAAACATTTTTTCTGCAAAATTCCCGAAAAATACTCCTGTTTTTTCCACAGGGTAAAGTTTATGTAAATTAGGCCAGAAATTGCAAAACTTCACATTGACTTTCCGTGTATTTACGTATAATATTAATTCGACTTGCAAAAAATTTTCATTTAGGTTTTTCGAAGATTTTTTGCAGGATTTTTTACATCAGGAAGGAAAAAATTGATGAAAAATGCTTTAGTCAATTTAGTGAACATCTCAAAATCATTTGACAATCAGATGGTTCTGGATGATCTCAATCTGTACATCCGCGAGAACGAGTTTCTGACTCTGTTGGGCCCCAGTGGCTGCGGAAAGACTACAACCCTCCGTATCTTGGGCGGTTTCGAGACCCCTGATAAAGGTCAGGTCATTTTCGAAGGCCGGGATATCACTAACCTTCCACCCAATAAGCGCAATTTAAATACCGTATTCCAGAAGTATGCTCTTTTCCCTCATATGACCATTGCGGAGAACATTGCTTTCGGATTAAAGATCAGCGGTAAAAGTAAATCTTATATTAATGATAAAATTAAATATGCCCTGAAGTTAGTCAATCTGGACGGTTTCGAGAACCGTATGCCGGATTCCTTAAGCGGCGGTCAGCAGCAGCGTATCGCCATTGCCCGTGCTATCGTAAATGAGCCCAAGCTTCTGCTGTTGGATGAGCCTCTGGGTGCACTGGATCTGAAACTGCGTCAGGACATGCAGTACGAACTGATCCGTCTGAAAAATGAGTTGGGAATTACCTTTATCTATGTCACCCACGACCAGGAGGAGGCTCTGACCATGTCCGATACCATCGTGGTCATGAACCAGGGCTATATCCAGCAGATCGGCACTCCCGAAAGTATCTACAACGAGCCGGAGAACGCTTTCGTTGCCGACTTCATCGGTGACAGTAACATTATCGGTGCAACCATGATCAGAGATCGTCTGGTAGAGATCCTTGGTGCCCGCTTTGACTGTGTGGATACCGGTTTCGGAGAAAACAAGCCCGTCGACGTAGTCATCCGTCCCGAGGACGTGGAGCTGGTAGCACCGGAAGAAGGTATTATCCATGGTACACTGACCCATTCCATTTTCAAAGGTGTCCATTACGAAATGGAAGTTATGGCCAACGGTTTCGAGTGGCTGGTACAGTCCACGAAAATGGTTCCTGTGGGGACCAAAGTCGGCATCAAAGTGGATCCGTTCAACATCCAGATCATGAAGAAGCCGGAATCCGAGGATGAGGAGGCGATTGGTGTCAATGAATAAAAAATTATTATCGCTCCCTTTTATCTTCTGGTCAGCCATGTTTGTCATCGTGCCCCTGTGCATGGTCTTCTACTATGGTCTGACCGATAAGAGCGGTGCTTTTACGCTGGATAATATTCTGGCGATCGCAACCGCCGAGCATTCCAAGGCTCTGTGGGAAGCGCTGAAGTTATCCGTGATCAGCACTGTGATCTGCCTGCTTCTGGCATATCCCCTTGCCATGATCCTGTGTAACATGAATGTCAACCAGAACTCGTTTCTGGTATTGATCTTTATCCTGCCCATGTGGATGAACTTCCTGCTTCGTACCCTGGCATGGCAGACACTGCTTGAGAAGACAGGTGTCATCAACAGCATCCTCTCCACCCTGCATCTGCCGGCGTTAAATATTATTAATACACCCTCTGCCATCGTACTGGGTATGGTATACAACTTTTTGCCTTTTATGGTACTGCCTCTTTATAATGTACTGGTCAAGATCGACAAGAGCGTAATCAACGCCGCTTATGATCTTGGTGCCAACGGTGTGCAGACCTTTGTACGGATCATCTTCCCCTTAAGTCTGCCCGGCATGTTCAGCGGTATCACTATGGTATTTGTCCCCGCCCTGACCACTTTCGTGATCAGTAAGATCTTAGGCGGCAGCAAAATCCTGCTCATTGGTAATGTCATCGAACAGGAATTTACCCAGACCGGCAACTGGAATCTGGGAAGCGGACTTTCCATCGTACTGATGCTGTTCATTATCTTCAATATGGTGATCTCCGTAATCACGGATAAAGAGGGGGAGGCGAACACATTATGATCAAAACAACAGCACAGAAAATATATCTGGGGCTGATCTTTATCTTTTTGTATGCCCCCATCGTTACCTTGATCGTACTCTCCTTCAACGCCAGCAAGACCCGTGCAAAATGGGGAGGTTTTACGACCAAATGGTATGCTGCCCTGTTCCAGAACGAACAGATCATGCAGGCTCTGTGGAATACACTGGCGCTGGCTGTGTTGTCTGCACTGATTGCCACCTTCATTGGTACGATTGCCTGTATTGCCATGCAATCCATGAAGCGTACCAGCCGTACGATCCTTATGGGAATCACAAATATTCCCATGCTGAACGCAGAGATTGTTACCGGTATCTCCCTGATGCTTCTGTTCTTAAGCCTTGGAGCCAAATTTGGTTTTGGTACGATTCTGCTGTCACACATTACGTTTAATATTCCTTATGTGATCTTAAGCGTAATGCCCCGTATGAAGCAGTTGAACCCCAGCACGTATGAGGCCGCCCTTGACCTGGGTGCTTCCCAGACCTACGCCTTTTTCAAGGTGGTATTTCCGGATATCCTGCCGGGTATCCTTTCCGGTTTCCTGATGGCATTTACCATGTCACTGGATGATTTTATCATTACCCACTTTACCAAAGGTCCCGGTGTCGACACACTGTCCACCAAAATCTACACTGAGGTAAAGAAGGGCATCAAGCCGGAAATGTATGCATTGTCCACCATCATTTTTGTAACGGTACTGGTTCTGCTTTTACTGGTGAACTACATGCCCATGGCAAAGAAGAAGAAATAATTCTTTGAAAATAGATTCAGGAGGAAAAGAAATGAAAAAATTTATTGCACTGCTTCTGTGCGGTATCCTTACCGCAACTGCTCTGACCGGCTGCGGGTCCTCTTCCGCCGGTGGTGAAAACGGTGAAGTCATCGTCTACAACTGGGGTGAATATATCGATCCCGATACGATCACCATGTTCGAAAAAGAGACCGGAATCAAAGTGGTCTACGATGAGTTCGAGACCAACGAGATCATGTATCCCAAGGTAGAAGCCTGGTTCTTCCGCTTATGATGTGGTATGTCCTTCCGATTACATGGTACAGAAAATGATTGAAAACGACCTGATCCAGGAACTGGATTATGACAAGATCCCCAATGCCAAGGAAAACATCGGTGCCGAGTATTATGAGCAGGCTGCCGCTTACGATCCCGGCAACAAGTACTGTGTTCCCTACTGCTGGGGAACTGTAGGAATCATCTATAATAAGACTCTGGTAGATACCCCTCCCACCAAATGGGCTGATCTCTGGGATGAAAAGTATTCCGATGAAATCCTGATGATGGATTCCATCAAGGACTGCTTCATGGTGGCACTGAAAAAGAACGGCTTCTCTTCCAACAGTCTGGACGAATCCGAACTACAGATTGCCACAGAGGATCTGATTGCCCAGAAGCCTCTGGTACAGGCCTATGTAGTAGATCAGGTACGTGATAAAATGATCGGTGGCGAGGCTGCCATGGGTGTTATGTTCTCCGGCGATGCTCTTTATGTTATGAGCGAAAATGAGGATCTGGATTTCGTAATTCCCGAGGAAGGCACCAATGTCTGGATCGATGGCTGGGTAATCCCGAAGAATGCTCCCAACAAGGAAAATGCGGAGAAATTCATCGATTTCATGTGTCATCCGGATGTAGCACTGAAGAATTTCGAGTACATCACCTACGGTACTCCTAATACCGCCGCCAGAGAGCTGATCGAGGATGAAGATCTGAAGAATTCTCCCATTGCTTTCCCGGATCTGACGCAGTATAACAATCTGGAGACCTTCCTGTACCTCGGAGAGGACGGCGAAGAACTCTACAACAAATACTGGAAAGAAGTTATGTCCAACTAGTCTTTCAGACAAAACAAGCCCCTGAACTGCCAAGACAGTTCCGGGGCTTTCCTGTTACCCATATTTTCAGGAATTCTGCTCACATCCACAGGTCTCGCATCTTCCGTCATTTCTCCTGGAAAATGCCGGATCATCCACCGGTGTGAAATTCGGGAAATCCGGTCTGGGCGGTCTGCGGTCTCTGTCTCCACCGCGTCCCTCGTCTTCCAGACAACGTGCGCCGCAGGCATTCGAGCTGCCACAGGAACTACTGCTTCCGCAGGAGTTATTGGAATTCCCACAGGAATTGTTGTTTCCGCAGGAGCTGCGATTGCTGTTTCCTATACAGCTACAGCCGTTGCTACAGGAATTTCCACCACAAAATAGTAACAATAACAGAATGATACAGTTCATAGGATCCTCTACTTACCACTGTTTTTTACTATTCTATTCCGCTTTCTCCAGCTGGTGCCAGTCCATACACCGTTTATGCTGCACCAGTTCCTCTTTGATAAACCGGAAGGTCTTCTCCTCTCCCTCCTCTGCCAGCATTTCCAGCACATATAGCAATTTTGTCTTCGTCTCCGGATGAATGGGTGCCCTATCTGTCCCCTGATAATAGTAATCAAGAGGAGACCTGTCCGTGTATTCGCCTCCCATATAGACCTTGCTGGCAGCGATCCGATCCATGATCATTTCCGCAATATACTTATCCGGCATCGGCACCGGAGCCATTCCACCGGGCAGTGCCTGCATGCTGTAATCGATCCAGTATTCGTAATGATGTTTATTCCGGCCCTTATGGTGCAGCCAGGCGCTGGAATAACCGATGTCTTCTCGTTCCGCATTGTTTGGGCTGCGTGTCCCCTGATAGTATTTTGCCCCTACCCAGAACTCTGTGGGACTATACTTGGACATATCATGCAACAATCCCTGTTTATACAGACTTACCTTAAAGCAGCCCTTTGCCACAAGGATCTTATGATGTGTGATCGTTTTAAAATGTTTCCAGATATTCATTTCGTTCTATCATCTTTCTCCGGCAGCATCTGTTTTCTTTTTTAAAGATCTTGCCGAAACTTTTTTCTCCTTGTCCTGTGATGCTGCCATCACAACGCCTTCATATACTGCAATACTTCTGGGGGCAATGATCCCCGTCTGCTCTCTGGACTGTTCTTCTTTCTCCTGCACTGTCAGAGTATCTTCCGCCTTCTCCGTTGCCAGCACAAGATTCCATTCCATACCCTTCGGCAGCTTTGGAAATGCCAGTTTCTGCGGCTCCCAGTGCATATTCATGGCAACATAGAGGAAAGAATCCTCCCCACCCTGTGGTGTCTTTGCATACTTTCCGCAGTACATAATGCCTACATGCCGGTTATAGCTCTCTGTCTGGGGCCTCCAGGCATTCTGTCCGTGATAGGACAGATCCGGATAACCACAGGACAGGCTGTCCAGGATTCGCAGTTCTTCGACAGGGTGCAGGATCGGGTGAGCTTTCCGGAAAGCGATCATCTGTTTCCAGAAATTCAATAATTCCGCATTTTTCTCCCTGTCCTGCCAGTTCAGCCATGTGATTTTATTGTCCTGGCAATAGGGATTATTGTTGCCCTGCTGGGAATTGCCAAACTCATCCCCCATGAAAATCAACGGGGTGGACTGTGTCAGCAGCAACATACAACATGCATTCTGTAACTGTTTTTTCCGAAGTGCCTGCACTTTTTTCCGTCTGGACGGTCCTTCCTCCCCACAGTTCCAGCTGCAGTTATAGTCATTGCCATCCCGGTTACCTTCTCCGTTGGCTTCATTATGCTTGTGATCATAGGACACCATATCCATCAGCGTAAGGCCGTAATAATTGGACAGATAATGGATTCTTCCCATATTGGCGGGGATATGACGCATCTCATACAATACGTCCGATAGCATATTGTCATCTCCCTTAAGAAAACGACGCATGGTATACAGATAATCGTCCCGGTATTCCGCCAGATTCCGGTATTCCGGCTTCACTGCCGGATCATAGAGTTGCTCCGTATCAAAGGAATAATGCCACAGTTTTGTCCCGGACAATGCCGGATCTCCAGCCAGCATCTGAGCCGGTACTCCCTCCCCCATCAGATGAAAACCATCCACATGATAGGATAATACCCAGAATCTTAAAATATTCCCGATCTCTGCCGCATCCATTCCCCGGGGGAAATAGAACTGCAGGATCACTTCCATTTTTCGCTTATGGAATTCTTTTACCATAAGACGAAACTCTTCCGCCGGGTCTTCCCCTGCCGCATAGGCTGCCTTAGGCGCATAATAGAAGCCTTCCCGATAGCCCCAATAGTTCAGCACCCGGTAGCCGGGCAATTTACCTTCTCCGTTCTTTTCCCCCGCCACGGCCACAAGCTCTCCGGAGGTCTTCGGCACCGTCTTCTCCGGTGTCTCATCGAATTCATAGACCGGTTGGAATTCCACGGTTGTCACACCGATTTCCTGCAGATAGTCCAGCTTCTCCACAACCCCTGCAAAGGTACCTCGATGTGTTACCTGAGATGAGGCATGCATGGTAAAGCCACGCACATGAAGGCAATAGCAGGTGCTGTCTTCATAGGGAAGCATAGGGTGCATATCCTGTTCCCAGTCGAAATCTTCGTTGGGAAATACTGCAATGCGATCCGCAGGCTTACGTATTTTCCCATAAGCAGGCTTACGCAGGAACCCCTGTGCATGCAGATCCGGCACAGTACGCTCCCCTTCATAGAACTGATACCCGACATTTTCCGGCTCCAGTTCCAGATATTTACAGTACACATTTCCCATCCGCTCCTCCTGTCGAAACGGAACCCTGTGCGTTTTTTTTCCACTCTTTCTATCATATATGAGAATGCCGCAATCCTTTTTCCCGGACGCATAGGCAAAACGGATGGCTCCGTCCTCCACATGCGCCCCCAGAGGGTAAGGCTTTATTGCATGCTTTTTTTCTGTCATTGTCATACCCCATCTTCCAGTTTTCTATCACTTACAGTCTCTTTGTCCATTTTTATTATAGTCTGTAAGTGTAAGAAAAACAAGCATTGCAAGAATATCCGTAAGCGGTTATAATAAAGGAACAAAGTACTGTTACACCCAATAAACATAACAGGAGGATTCCCATGGGTAAAAAAGAAAGCTATGAAGATGAAGAAATGACCGTTGAGCTGGAGCTGGAAGACGGCACTGTTGTCAACTGTGCCATCATTACCATTCTCACCGTAGAGGCCAAGGACTATATCGTACTGTTGCCTCTGGACGAGGACGGCGAAAACGAAGACGGAGAAGTATGGTTCTACGGATATTCCGAGAATCCGGATGACCCGAATGAAGAACCCATTCTCGCATACATTGAAGATGATGATATCTACGAAAAGGTTGCCGATGCTTTTGATGAGTATCTCGACAGCTGTGAATTTGACGAGATCATCGATGATAACGATTCAGAGGAATAAGGAATCTGGAAGGGAACCTGGGACGCTCTCTCGTGCCTGTAAGGCAGAGAAGTTCCAGGTCTTTTTTTGCCCGTGTCATCGCCACATAGAAGATCCGTCGTTCCTCTTCACAATGCTCCGGCTCCCGGGAGCTTCCGTGGGGAAAGGTCTTCTCATTACAGTCCGGGATCCACACATGGTCGAATTCCAGTCCCTTTGCCGCATGTACCGTCAGCAGAGTGATCCCGCTGTTTTCCTGTTTTTCCTGCTTCTTCTGCATGCCACTCCTTACAGTTTCCCTGCATTGCAGTTGTTCCCGGTAAAGCTCCTGTGCTTCCTGCCATTCTTCAAGGCTTCGGTATCGTCCCGCATCCTCCGTGATAAAATCCAGCACTTCCTGCCATTCCGTCAGATCTGTTTTTCCCTCCTGTGCAGCTCTCACCCGCAGGTATCTCTCATAGCCGCACGCCTTACGCAAAAATGCCATTGCAAGCTTCAGTTCCGTATTTTTTACAAATTCCATCTGTCGTATCCATACTCCGACCGCTTTCTGCGCCTTTTGCCGCCCCGCGTCCGGACTTCCCGCAGTCAGATCTTCATAATATTTCTTCAAAGCCGGTAAAGATGCTTCGGCACCAAAAGCCTCTCTGGAAATATTCCGATATGGTCTGTTGCTCACCCTCAGGTAATCCGCTCTTGTAGCACACCCCTGCGCGATCCGCAGATAGGACAGAAGATCCTGTGCGATAAAATGGTCGTAAATGTTTCTCCCCTTCTCTTTCATGGAAAAAGGGATCCCCTCCCCGGTAAGTCTCGCCGCCACGCCCTGCATGGCCAGATTTGTCCGGAACAATACAGCACAGGTCTCCCCATTTATCCGATTTTTCAAGCTTTGTACCAGATAACTCATTTGTTCCGAAGCCTCACTGAATTCCCTGATTTTTACCCGATATTCCTTCCGGTATCCGGCGTCAGTCTTATGACCCCCTGCCTGCCGTCTATGCGCCTCTCAGGGCTCCAGATCCTTATGAAAACGGTCTTTATTCTCATCTATCACCGCCAGGGATGCCTCCACGATATCCGGATGACTACGATAATTCGTCCGAAGAAGGATCTGCTTTGCACCAAATTCCTCTACAAACTGTCTCATGCAGGCTGGTCTGGCTCCGCGGAATCCGTAAATGGCCTGATCATCATCCCCCACTGCAAAAATATTTCTATGTTTTTCCGCCAGAATTTTCACGATACTGTACTGTCTGTAATTGATATCCTGAAATTCATCGATCAGTATATATTCAAACCGGTTCTGCCAGTATGTACGCTGCACCGGATCCCTTTGCAGAAACTCCTCGCATTCCTTTAACATATCCTCAAAATCAAGGCCTCCGGTATTTTTCTCGCCTCCTCATAAGCTTCATAGATCCTGGAAAAATGTTGTTTTTCTTCTTCCGGAAGCTTCTTTCTGCTGTTCTCAATATCGCCGGTATTTTTGTAATAACCGATGGCAGCAAGATAGTTCCCGGCAAGCTCCGTTACTTCCGCTGCGGATCTTTTTTTACAGTCTGTTATTTTCTTCAAAATGGGAAGGATAAGATCTCTTTTTTGTCTGTCGTTTAAAATATTGCCTGATGAAATTCTGCCCGACTGGAGCAGGATTTGATAGAAAACAGAATGAAATGTTCCAAAATTGACGGTATGCACTTCCTGTGGAGATATCTGCGCAAAGCGCTGCCTCATGGATAGAGCCGCTTCTCTGGTAAAGGTGATCACCAGAAGCTTCTCCGGGGTGATCCGGCGTTCCCGGATCAGATACAGGATCCTCTGGGTGATGGTAAATGTCTTGCCGGAGCCGGGGCCCGCCAGTAATAACAGCGGTCCCTCTCCGAACGTGACAGCCTCCCGCTGGGAGGCATTTAAGCATGTCAGATCAGACATTTGCCTGTAATAACTCGATTCCTTTGCGGATTCTTGCCAGAGATTCCTCTTTGCCCAGGACTTCCATAATCTCCGTAGCACCGGCAGGTGTCATCTGCTTGCCGGATACGGCGGTACGGATCGGCCACATCACATAGCCGTTCTTACAGCCTTTTTCCTCCACATATTTTACAAGAGTCTGATACAGCCCGTCATTGCTGTAATCCTCCTGTGCCTCCAGGATCGGAAGCAGATCTTTCAATACCTCCAGAGAAGTCTCTGCGGTAGTCTTCATCTTCTTGTGTGTATACATCGCCACGTCATATTCCGGAAGCTCCTCAAAGAAATCTACCAGTCCGGCAATATCCGGGAATACTTCGATTCGGGTCTTTACCATGGCTGCGATCTTCTTCAGATCCAGAGGCTTGCTAATCGCTGCCTTCAGGTAAGGCTCTGCCATCTCATAGAACTTGTCGAAATCCATAGCCTTCAGATATTCACCATTCATCCAACGCAATTTCACGATATCGAAGACTGCCGGGGACTTGCTGATGCGATGGTAATCGAACTCCTTGATCAATTCATCCAGAGAGAAAATCTCGCGGTTATCCTCCGGGCTCCATCCAAGCAGTGCCACATAGTTCACGATGGCTTCGGTAATGAATCCCTGATCGATCAGATCCTCGAAGGAAGCATGTCCGCTTCTCTTGGACAGCTTCTTGTGGTTCTCATCGGTGATCAGCGGCAGATGGATATATACCGGTACCTGCCATCCGAAAGCTTCGTACAGACGTACATATTTGGGGGAGGAGGACAGATATTCGTTGCCTCGTACCACATGGGTGATATTCATGGTATGGTCATCTACCACGTTTGCAAAGTTATAGGTAGGGTAACCGTCGGATTTGATCAAGATCATATCATCCAGCTGGGAGTTATCTACTGTAATGTCTCCGTATAACTCGTCATGGAAAGTCGTGGTGCCTTCCTTGGGGTTGTTCTGACGGATGACAAAAGGCTTGCCTGCGGCAAGATTTGCCTCAATCTCTTCTTTGGACAGGGACAGGCAGTGCTTGTCATATACGGTGATCTCCTTACCATCCACAACTTCGGTCTTCAGGGAAGCCAGTCTCTCCTTGTCACAGAAACAGTAATAAGCTTCTCCCTTATCGATCAGTTCCTTGGCATATTTCATATAAATACCGGTTTTCATACGTTCACTCTGCACGTAAGGACCATAACCGCCGTCCTTATCCGGGCCTTCGTCATGTACCAGTCCGGTCTTCTCCAGGGTACGATAGATGATCTCGGTAGCACCTTCCACATAACGTTCCTGATCTGTATCCTCGATGCGGAGCATAAAATCTCCGCCGGCATGCTTTGCAATCAAAAATTCATATAATGCGGACCGCAGATTACCTACATGCATTTTACCGGTAGGGCTGGGTGCGTATCTTGTTCTGATCTTTGTCATTTTCTCCTCATTTCCGCAGGCGATCCGTATCCGTTCTGTACCTTCCGGCCTACGCTTCCCTGCTTATATATTCCTGTCCGCCCTCTCTCAGAAGGTAGAACTACTTCCTTATTCTACCGCCTTTTTTCAAAAACTGCAACAGTTAAGACAAGGTTTTCGGATGGGGCAGATTCCACCGAAAGTGTGCCGCCAGAAACCGGATCGCCATGACCACAAAGGCAGCGATAAATACCGCGGGAAGTCTGCCGATACTGCGGTACAGCCAGACGCAGCAGATACCGCCTACCAGAGAGGCACAGGCATAAATATGCTTTACGAAAATATACGGTTCCTCTCCCGCCATCATGTCACGCATCAGACCGCCGCCCACGCCGGTGAGCATGCCGATAAATACCAGCAAAAAGGTATTGTCCGGATAGCCGTTGTCGATGCCAGACATCACACCCAGGGAAGTAAAAATTCCCAGTCCTACAGAGTCCATGCCTAACATCGCTTTGTCATAAAAGGTTCCCAGTCTGCCGCTCAAAAGATCCTGTTTGATATAAAGCAGTATAAAAATAGCCAGTGCTGTAGCCACCGAGACACCGACATATACCGGTTTCTCCAGTGCCGAAGGTAATTTCCCAAGGATCACGTCTCTGGTCATACCACCACCTACAGCCGTCACCACGCCCAGCACACAGATGCCGAAAATATCCATCCGTTTCCGGATCCCCACCATGGCACCTGATGCTGCAAAAGCGATGGTTCCTAAGATTTCCATAAAAAATATAATACTGTCCTGAATGTTCATAAAATAGTTTCTCCTAAAAGTTCTCCACGCTATTTTATAGTATCTTTCCCGAAATAACAATATGCCATTTGTAACTATTCTGAATAGTTTCTCTAATTTTATCTCTATGCGCGCAACAAAACCGCCACGGTAATGTGACGGTTTCGTTTTCGGGATATATCTGTTCTGTTGCAGTGTTTATTCTTTTTCCAGTTCCACCATTTCCTGATCCACACTTTCATCAGGCACTTTCTTCTCAGCTTCGTTCTTGAACTTGTCCACGGCTCTGGCAGCTACGGGGATGGCGATGTTGGTGCCGGCTCCGGCGATACAGCCTCCGGGGCAGGCCATGCCCTCGATCAGGCAACCGTTCATCTTGCCGGCCTTGGCAAGGAGCAAGGCTTTCTTACATTCTGCCAGGCTCTCCGCATGCTGGATATTGACCGGTGTACCGGGATAGTATTTCTCGATGCAGTCCTTGATGGCATTGGCAACGCCGCCTGCCACACCATAACCTCTTCCGGCGGAGGTGGCATCCTTCATCTCGTCCATGGCCTTGATCTCGTCCAGCAGAATTCCCTTGGCCTCGAACATACCGGTAAGTTCTTCAAAAGTGATGACAAAGTCCACATCGGATCGAACGGTACGTCTGCTGGCTTCCAGCTTCTTGGAAGCACAGGGTCCGATGAATACCACGGAAGCATCCGGATGCTCCTGTTTGATCAGACGGGCGGTGGCTACCATAGGAGTCAGCTCGTTGCTGATCTTGTCAATGGTCTCCGGGAACAGATTCTTCGCCATCACGGACCAGGAAGGACAGCAGGAAGTCAGCGCAAACTGTTGCTTACCTGTGGCTACTTCCTTTACATAATGCTCTGCTTCCGCCATACATCCCATATCCGCACCCAGAGCAGTTTCATATACATCCGCAAATCCCAGTTCCTTCAGTGCTGTCTTGAACATCTCCGGCGTTACCTTGGGACCAAACTGTCCAGCAAAAGCAGGTGCCACCTGTGCAATGATCGTGCGGCCGGACTGCATGGCACGGATCAGCTGGAATATCTGGGACTTGTCAGCAATGGCACCAAAGGGGCAGCTTACCATACACTGACCACAGGATACACATTTCTCATTGTCGATTACAGCTCTTCCCACATGGTCAGATGTAATGGCTCCAATACCGCAGGCAGCCTTACAGGGACGCTCTTTATGACAAATTGCATCATAAGGGCAGATTTCACGACATTTTCCGCACTTAATGCATTTCTCCTGATCAATAACAGACTTGCCGTTTTTCATAGAGATCGCGCCCTTGGGACAGACACTCTGACAGGGATGCGCCAGACATCCCATACAGGAGCTGGTCACCTCGTAACGGTTCTCCGGGCAGGCATTGCATGCCGAAGGAATGACCTGCATCAGAGGGGGTTCATAATATTTTTCATCAATATTGCTCTCTTCAAGTCCCTGTGTCAGATGTCCGGGATGCTCGCGGTTCTCCGGGCGTAAGCTCATACCCATGGCCAGACGGATGCGCTCACGGATGATCGCTCTGTCACGATAGACGCTCTCCCAAAACTCCGACTCTTCATAGTCTACGATCTTATAAGGCAGCGCCTCCATATCATCCTTCAGATTCTTGGAATTGTAAGCCAGATTGGCCACTTCCTTAAACACCCTTCTTCTCCGCTGTCTTACCGGAGTATCGATCCCTCTCATGCTGCTCATATCACATTACCGCCTTTTGATATTTTTTTAACATACTAATCATATTAAACCATACCGGCTCCGTAAAAGCAAGAAAAATATCAATAAAATCATAACCACCGGCTGAGCCGGTGGTTTGTTCTGCCCCTATAAGGGGCTGTTACCGGCACTGGGTCTAAAGACCCGTTGAAAGCTCGCCAGCCGCAACATCATTTCTCTGCAGAGCCCTAAAGGGCTCATCTTATTTGCTTTGTTTTACTGGCTCACCCGTAAACGGGTCAATATACTCTTTTAGTGTCATTTGGTCGTATTCCAAATCCTCTTTTAATTGGTTCTGGATATACTCTTGGATCTTTTTCGCATTTTTTCCTACAGTATCTACATAATAACCAAAAATGCCGATTGCCATACTTATACTTCAGGTTTGCATGCCTTTCAAATATCATCAGTGTACTTTTTCCTTTTAGCTAACCTACAAAACTTGCTACACTGATGTTTGGCGGAATCTCTACAAGCATATGCACATGATCCGGACATATCTCTGCTTCCACTATATTGACTCCTTTTCTTTTACACAGCATGCTCAAAATATTTGCTATGTCCTGACGTAACGCTCCATATGCTACTTTTCTTCGGAACTTTGGCGCAAACACAATATGGTACTTACAATTCCATTTACTGTGTGATAAACTATTTACATCCACTTTGGATACCTCCTTTGATTAGTGCGGTTGGCGAACCAACACTATTATATCATTGGAGGTTTTTACTGTAAGCTAAAGCGATTGTTGTCCACCTGCATAGCAGGTGGTTTTTTTAAGGATTGCCTTACAAAAATATCTATATTGTGCTCATTCAGCACAATATAGATATCTTTTTCATTAAATAGTACCAACCTTATGTATGGACAATCACTTAAATATCTATTCAAAATAAATTGTCTTTTTCCATCTCATCTACTATGGAGCCGCCTATCATTTCAACCACATCTATGCCCCCTTTTATAAAATCATATCAAATTTTTTTGCCTGTTCAATCATTTCTGCAGAAAGTGAACATTTATTGCAGAAATTGACAACAAATCTCCTCCTTGAATCACCTTCTAATTAATAGGACTCAATAATATCCCTTTGATTACCTAATGTTTTTTCTTCATAAAGGTATAATAATAGAAAAGTAAAATTGATCTTCATCATTTTGAATTACATATTCCCCATTATATTTTTCCACAATTCTTATAATGTTTTTTATTCCTACACCATGCTCATCCTGATTTATCATTTTAGTAGTAGCGATTTCATTATTATGATATATAATCATTTGATTACATGTATTTTTTACTGATAAAATTATCATCTGTTCTTCCATCATAAACTTGAACTTAATTACTTTTTTACCAATGCAATTTTCGCAGGCTTCAATTGCATTGTTTAACAGATTAGCCAAAATCACAACCAAATCTTCATCTTCCATTTTTATGTTAGATAAATCATTAACTTTAAAGACAAAGACTATATGCTTGTTAATAGCTTCTTCATATTTTGTATTTAAAATTGCATTTACTACTACTTGATTCGTGTTTATTGCATTTCGCTCTTTGAAAAAGCCCTTACTGATTTTACTAACATAATCTACTGCCCGATCATATTCTTTGTCTTTGAGCAACGCTTCTATACACAATATTTGATTTTTAAATTCGTGCGATTTTCTTTTTTGTATGTCAAAGTTTTCCGAAACAGATCGATACATCTGAATCTGATTTTTAACCTGCAATTCAAGCATTTCCTTTTCATGCAGCTTTGCATCCCGAATGACTATATCATTAATTAAATAATATACAAATACATTCATTACCACCATTCCAAACGAAATAGAATATAAAGCATTTGCTTGCATTTCATTTTCAGTATATTGAAATTCCATTAGTAATGTAATTATTGTAATAATAGTAAATACAGGGAAAAAAAGGAACTTTGTCCATTCGGCGTCTGTCAGTACTTCTGTTGACTTTTTGCCAAATTGTTTTTTTATTAGTATGATGCAAAGAAAAGAAATAACTTTACTAAAAATAATAATTAAATTCCCCTCAAGTGCATATTCTTGAGTTACTATTCCCTCTCTGGATACGATTGCACTATTTCCTGCATAAACTAAATAATCCACTAACATCAATAATCCTTGATATAATATTGCAAACACCGCAGACTTTACTAAGCTTATTTCAAAATAGAATCGCATGATAATAGCAGTTGACATTATTGCACATAGTTGCTTAAGGACAATCCATTTTGATAATGTAAACCCGCATATATAATAAATTGCAATCAACAAAACTAATAATATTGTTCTTTTATACTTTCTATTTTCCCCAGAGCTATCGCAAAAACTTTCAAAAAATATTTTGCAGCAAATAACTTCAAATGCAATTATTGCTAAACTAAAAAAATATGTAAACATAAATTACACTTCTCCTTTATATGCAATAAATGCACTTTTAACATCCTTATACCTTGCTCTTGGTACAACAAGTTTCTGATTGTTATTCAGTATTACACTATAGCCTGTAATACTCTTTATATGTTTTAGATTTACCAGAAAACTCTGATGAATCCTTATAAATTTATATTCCATCATTTCCCTTTCCATATCATTTAATGTTGCATACAATGTATATATCAAAACCTTATCTTCCATAATATGAAACTCAAGTTTATGCAATCTGCTTTCTATATATAGTATCCTATCAACCTGTACATTTTTTTCACATTCGTTAAATTTAAAATACTTTTTTAATACAATGTAATTCATTTTATGTAAAATTGTGTCCATACACTCATATATAGACTCATCAAAATTAATAGTATTCTTCAATAAATATCTTGTCGCATCTACCTTATAACCTTCTAATGAATAATTTACGTAAGCAGTTACAAATACAATATATATATCCATACTATACTCTCTAATTTTGTGTGCAGTCATAATTCCATCTATCTCATCCATATTAATGTCGAGAAAAATAATATTATAGCCAAGTAAATCTGTCCCCAAGCCAAGTAATTCTTTCCCCGAATTAAACATATCAATTTCGGATGAAATATCCTTTTCGGATAAATATTTTAATACATATTTTTTAATATTTTCTCTAAACAACTTTTCATCATCACATATTGCTATTCGTAACATAATTTCCCCTTTCCCTTACCTTTTTACTATACGGGTGGCAATATCGTCTGTTTTTCGTTTATGCTGCAATAATTATTTTGAAAACAAATAAGAAATTCTTTAGAATAAGACTATCTATACTTTCCAATTATTTGATATAAGTCAGAATAGCAAGCTTGATATATCATTTTTGCACTCTGTAATGTCATATTAGTACGACTGAAATTCAAAATCAATAGCTTGGAAGAACTCAAATATTTATCACAGGAAGTTGAAAATTACATTATATTAATTTTTGATAATAAAATGAAGGCTGAAAACCATAGATATGTTTTCAGTCTTCATTATTATCTGCTTATATTCATTTTTGAATAATCCACTGATCGTTTGCGGGATCATACAAAAAAATAGTCTTTCCATCCATCGTTATTGCATAGTTATTAATCAGTCTGCTTCCAACCTCCTCAACATTTTCTTTATATCTTACTTCGAATCTATACACTTCATTATTATCAATTTCACCAACAACCGGATCGGTTGGTTCAAGACTATACTCTTCTTCCCATTGATTAGCACTTTTCAAGTACTCTTGCAAAATTCTTTCGGCGTCCATCATAGAGGTCGTTGGCAAATCATTTTTCCCACACTTTATGCATATACTAAAAACAACTATTACAATAATTCCAATGCTGATCAGCAAATATTTTTTAGACATTTTTGTCTCCTGTCATTATTACTAACTATAACGGAAAATTCGATAACATTTTTCCATTATAAATTTCTAAAAATAGAACATTGGCTGAATGAGTGCTTTCATTACTGGCACATGTGTATGGCGTATACTTATAAATATCAATTTCATCAATATTTCCCTCTTCATCATAAGAAATATTTTGTATAGTATCGTCATTATCAGCAATAGAAATTAATTGTCTTGTATGCTCCGCAGAATATCCCTCTGCATAAATAAACTCTGCAACACATCCGCCTACTCATGACTTTTTGCAAAACACTTTAATATTTATATATCTCTTTATCTAAATAGTAATATTTTTTTCATTACAAACAATATCTTTTGCAGAAAGTAACTGTTTTTTGCAGAAAATGATCAACTATATCCGTTCAAGTCTCAGTTTCGTCCAGAATAAAATAGGCATGTATCAATTCTACGGTTCTCCAAAGGAGATTTGCCTGTAAAATAAAAACAGGACCCTCCGTAATTTTCACGGAAAATCCTGTCTGTATGATCCTGTATTTATTTGCTCATAACGACTCTCTTGAAGTTCTTCTTACCTCTGCGGACTACCAGGCCCTCTCCATCAAACTGCTCGGGAGCGTAAGTAGTCTTTACATCGGTAACTTTCTCATCTGCTACGACAACACCACCCTGTTCTACAGCACGTCTTGCTTCACTGCGGGATGCAGACAAACCGGATTTTACCAAAACACCGAGAATATCGATCTTACCATCCACAAAATCAGCCTCTGTCAGCTCGCTGGTAGGCATTTCTGCAGCATTGCCACCGGTAAACAGTGCTCTTGCACTCTCCTGTGCCTTTTTTGCTTCTTCTTCGCCATGTACCAGATTGGTCAGTTCGTATGCCAGAATCTCCTTCGCCTGATTCAGCTGGCTGCCTTCCCATTTGTCCATCTCATCGATCTGCTCTAAGGGCAGGAAGGTCAGCATTCGCAGGCACTTCAGAACATCGGCATCTGCTACGTTTCTCCAGTACTGGTAGAACTCGAAGGGAGTGGTCTTGTTGGGATCCAGCCATACGGCACCCTTCTGGGTCTTACCCATCTTCTTGCCCTCGGAATTCAACAGCAGGGTGATGGTCATGGCGTAAGCATCCTTGCCCAGCTTTCTGCGGATCAGTTCCGTACCACCCAGCATGTTGCTCCACTGGTCGTCACCGCCGAACTGCATGTTACAGCCGTATTTCTGATATAAGGTCAGGAAGTCAAAGCTCTGCATGATCATGTAGTTGAATTCAAGAAAGCTTAAGCCCTTCTCCATTCTCTGCTTGTAGCACTCTGCGGTCAGCATACGGTTGACACTGAAATGTGCTCCCACGTCTCTTAACAGTTCCACGTAATTCAGGTTCAACAGCCAGTCCGCATTGTTGACCATCAGTGCCTTACCGTCACTGAAATCAATAAAACGGCTCATCTGCTTCTTGAAGCAGTCTACGTTATGCTGGATCGTCTCCTTGGTCATCATGGTACGCATGTCACTTCTGCCGGAAGGATCACCAATCATTGCAGTACCACCGCCGATCAGAGCAATCGGCTTGTTGCCTGCCATCTGCATTCTCTTCATCAGGCACAGGGCCATGAAATGCCCCACGTGAAGACTGTCTGCGGTAGGATCAAAGCCGATGTAGAAGGTAGCCTTTCCGTTATTGATCAGTTCCTTGATCTCCTCTTCATCTGTCAGCTGTGCCAATAGTCCTCTTGCTTTTAATTCATCAAATACTGTCATTTTCTCTTCTCCTTTTTGGGTTCTTTTTACTCTGTATACCTTTTTTACATTTTTGGGGAATCGGCTCCAAAGGCACTAAAAAAGCCCGCCCCTTTTTCAAAAGGACGAGCTTGATCACTCGTGTTACCACCTAATGTTCCCGCCAGACTCACATCTGACAGCTCAGTAAGTATCTATCAATACTTCGGCCGATATCGGTGCCTGCCGTCCTGATCTACTTGTTCGGGATCCTCTGATAAAATCTACTGATCCTTCTCTTTCCACCGGCTGCTCCGGGATGTATTCCTGCTCTGCTTCTGTGCGCCTCTCACCGACCGGCTGCTCTCTGTCAGAAGTGGAGGAACAGTACTTCTTCCCTTCATCGCATTCTTCTTATCCTATGTTTGCGCTAAACATGACCTTATTATAGCCAGTCTGCGTTTTTCTGTCAACACTTAAAATTTTGCTGCTGGCAGGAGCCGCCTCCGGGTCTATTCTTCCGGCCAGGGCAGATGGGATACTTCCAGCTTCTTATCACGAAGCATCAGTTCCTTCACCGCCTGATCCGCAGACTTGCCGTCAAACAGCACTTCGTTCACCTGTTCAATGATAGGCAGCTGCACATCGTATTTTTTCGACAGTTCCATGGCCGCTTTAGCGGAATACACGCCCTCTACCACCATCTGTACTTCCTTCATGGCTTCCTCGTAGGTCTTGCCCTGTCCGATGAGGATACCGGCACGACGGTTGCGGGAATGCATGCTGGCGCAGGTCACGATCAGATCTCCGATACCGGTCAGACCGCAGAAGGTCTCAAAATTACCACCCATGGCAGTACCAAGTCTTGCGATTTCGGTAATGCCTCTGGTGATCAGCGCAGCCTTCGTATTATCTCCGTAGCCCAGTCCGTCTGCGATACCGGCAGCCAATGCCACTACATTTTTCAGTGCACCGCCCAGCTCAATTCCCAGTACATCGGGGCTGGTATAGACACGGAACACTTCGTTCATGAACAGATTCTGCACATATTCCGCGCAGCTTTTGCTCTTAGAACCCGCTACGATCGTTGTAGGAATCCCGCGGCTGACTTCCTCCGCGTGGGTCGGTCCGGACAGCACCGCTACCTGTGCCTGCGGAATCTCATCTTCGATGATCTGCGCCTGGGTCATCAGGGTATGCTCCTCGATTCCCTTGGAGACACTGACAATTTTCTGTCCCTGTGCCACCAGCGGGCTGATGCGGTGTGCTGTGCTTCTGGTATAGGAGCTTGCCACTGCCATGACCAACAGGTCCTTGCCCTCGATGGCCTGTTTATCATCCGTCGTAAAGATCATATCCTCCGGAAGCTTTACTCCCGGCAACATCTTATGCTCGTGATTCTCCTGAAGCATCTGAATCTCTGCGGGAACCGCAGACCATACCGTCACCTCATGTCCGTTTTTATGTAATACCACTGACAGGCCGATGCCCCAGCTTCCGCCACCCAAGATACATACTTTTGCCATAATTATTTGTCCTCCCCTGAGATTTCTGTCTGCGCTTCGGCTGATTTCTTATTCTTGAACAGATAAGTCTTCCTCTCGTTCCCGTGGATCAGACGCACGATATTCTGTCTGTGTTTCCAGTATGCCATGACTGTTAAAAATGCGGTGATGGCGTACATTTCATATAGCTGTGACTGCGGCATGGTGCCGAACAGCCCCGTCTGTCCGCAGACCACCATCTGGATCATAAATCCTGCATATACCAATAATGATCCCAGAGACACATAATGGGTGGTCAGGAAGGTTCCGAAGAACAATACCACGCCCATCACGATAAAATAAGGATGGAACGACAGGATCAGTCCTGCTGTGGCAGCGATTCCTTTTCCTCCCTTGAATCCCATGTAAAACGGGAAGTTATGTCCGATGATGGCTCCTGCACCGGTGTACAGGCACAGCAGATAAATATTCTCCGGATGTCCGGTAGTGAACAATGCCTTGGTGATGCATACGGCAACGATACACTTTAAGCAGTCTCCCGCCAGTACGATCAGTCCTGCCTTGGTTCCCAGCACTCTCAGAGCATTGGTGGTACCGGCATTGCCACTTCCGTACTTACGGATATCGATTCCCTTTGCCTTTCCGTAAAAGTATGCGGTCTGAAACAGGCCGAACACATAACCGATGAGTAAACAGATAACACGTTCCATTATTGATCTTTTTCCTTTCGTTCTCTGATGATAAACCGGAGGGGCGTCCCCTTGAAACCAAAGGTCTCCCGGATCTGATTCTCAATATATCTGGTATAGGAGAAATGCATCAGCTCCTTATCATTTACGAAAATAACAAAGGTAGGGGGTTTTACCGCCACCTGAGTAATGTAGTACAGACGAAGTCTCTTACCCTTGTCGGAAGGTGGCTGCTGCATGGCCACGGCCTCTGCCATGATCTCATTCAGCACACCGGTAGCCACACGCATGGCGTGATTCTCACTGACGATATCGATAGTCTCGAACAGCTTGGGCAGTCTCTGTCCTGTTTTCGCAGAGACGAACAGAAGCTCTGCATAGGGCATGAAGGATAAGGTATTACGCACCTTTTCGGTAAATTTATAAATGGTCTTGTCATCCTTTTCGATAGCATCCCATTTGTTCACCACGATGATCGTAGCCTTTCCTCTCTCATGGGCGATTCCGGCGATCTTCGCATCCTGCTCCGTAACACCTTCCTCTGCATCGATCATCAGTACCACCACCTCGGCACGCTCTACGGCACTGACGGTACGGACGATCATATAACGCTCCAGTTCTTCCTTGATCTTGTTCTTCCGGCGAAGACCGGCAGTATCAATGAAGACATATTCTTTGCCGTTATAAGTGATCTCGGTATCCACCGCATCTCTGGTGGTACCCGCGATATCAGAAACGATCAGACGGTTCTCACCCAGCAGTTTGTTGATCAGGGAAGACTTGCCGACATTGGGCTTTCCGACGATGGCCACACGGGTGCGGTCATCCTCTTCTTCCTCTGCCTGTTCCTTATCAAAATATTCCGTTACGGCCTCCAGCATGTCACCGATTCCCAGACGATTCACCGCAGAGATCGGATGGGGATCGCCAATACCCAGATTGTAGAATTCGTAGACATCCGCCATATACTTCTGGAAGCTGTCCACCTTATTGACCACCAGTACCACGGGCTTGTGGGAACGGCGCAGCATGTCTGCCACCTTGGAATCCGCATCCACCAGTCCCTGCTTTACATCCACCAGGAAAATGATCACGTCTGCAGTCTCCATAGCGATCTCTGCCTGTTCCCGCATCTGGGACAGGATCACGTCCTTGCTGTCCGGCTCGATGCCTCCGGTGTCGATCAGGGTAAATGTCATATCCAGCCAGTGGATATCCGCATAGATACGGTCTCTGGTAATACCGGGTGTATCTTTCACAATAGATATATTTTCGCCAGCCAGTGCATTGAACAGGGTGGACTTACCGACATTCGGGCGTCCCACCACTGCAACGATGGGCTTGGTTTTTCTCTTTGCCATAATTTCCTCCGTTTCTTATTTACCATCTTAAAATCTATTCAGATGCATCTTCTCCAAGCAGGGCATCCACAAGATCATATCCGCTTGATTTTACAATATTCACGGGCACTTGTAAAGCCCCCTCCACGTCTGCCAGCGTATAATCATCCAGGAACAGATCCGCTCCGCTTCTGAGTACATTCCGGGGAAGATACAATGCTTCTCCCAGATTTTTGTCCTTTAACTGCTTTACGATATCCTGTCCCGTCAGAAGTCCGGACACCGTGATCAGCTCTCCGAAAAATTCATTGATGACCTCATAGACATGTATCTGCAGGCCGGGGTATTCCGACATCATTTCTTCCGACATCTTCTTTAAATAAGGAAACGCCAGTCTTCCCGTAGCCAGAGAGATCTCTCTGGTGCCTTCCCAGGATGGCTTTTTCCCGCTTCCTTTTCTGCGGTACGCCTCTTCAGTCCGTCGTGGAATTCATCCAATAGCAGGCGGATCATTCCAACACCGTTCTCCAACTGCAGATATCCGTCGTAACGTTCCTCTTCCGGCACCTCTCTGCCCGCCAGAATGTACCATTCATCACTGGCCTGGATAAAGTGTGTCCCATATTTTTCCATGCAGATCTTCTGGTATTTCTCGATCAGATCAATGATCTCACCGGCATCCTGCGCATTAAACGGCTCTAACGGATATAATCCCTCCCGGTACCTGGATAATCCTACCGGCACCACCGAGACACTTTCCACATTTGGCAGATATTCCATCAGCTTCCGGATGCTGTATTCCAGTTCCTTGCCATCGTTTACGCCCTTGCAGAGCACGATTTGTCCATTCATACGGATTCCGGCGGCATTAAGGATGTCCACCTTTTTCAGGGCATCCCCCGCAAAACGGTTGTTCAGCATTTTGCAGCGCAGTTCCGGATTCATGGTCTGGAAGGAGATATTGATCGGAGATAAATGGTATCTGCAGATCCGGTCAATATCATGATCCGACATATTGGTCAGCGTCACATAATTTCCCTGCAAAAAGGATAATCGGGAATCATCATCCTTAAAATAAAGAGTATCACGCATGCCCTTCGGCATCTGATCGATAAAGCAGAAAATGCATTTGTTATGGCAATGGCGGTATTCGTCCATCAGACCGTTCTCAAATTCGATGCCCATATCCTCATCAAATTCCTTGTCGATCTCTAAGAGCCACTGCTCTCCGTCCGGCTTCTCTACCAAAGCATCTCAATATAAGTATCCTGTGTCAGAAACTGATAATCAAAAATATCTTCGATCTCTGTATTATCTATGGCCAGTACTTTATCTCCGGGAGCGATCTCCAGTTCCTCCGCGATGCTTCCCGGCTTTACTGTTTTTACAATATGTTCTTTTTTCTTCATTCTAATTCACCTAACCATCTTTCTCCTATCCATTGTACAAGAAATTCCTTGACGTGTCACTAGCATAATGTTATAAATTAATTGTTATATTCAGGATAGTTCCGCAAAAATCAAGCATCGAAGATGCGCTTTTGCGAAGGAAGATCTGCATATTTTTACGAACAATAAAGCTCGTCCAGGAGGGACATCATGCCTAATTTACACGAACTGGAAAATGCCATGCCCGTGGCTCCTTTGAAGATCATCGCTCTGCCTTCCGCAGAAAAAATGGGACGCCGCATCAATGACTACATGGTAGAATTCCGTAAGAGTATCCATAATGACAAAGTGAAAAACGATCCTGCCTTTCACGGTTATATCGAGAGCAACTATCTCGTAGACGTGGATGTGCCCCGTTTCGGAAGCGGTGAAGCCAAAGCGCAGATCAGCGAGACCATCCGCGGTAAGGATCTGTTCATTCTCACCGATGTATGCAATCATAGTATTACTTACAACATGAACGGCTATACCAACCACATGTCTCCTGATGACCACTACCAGGATCTGAAGCGTGTCATCGCCGCCTGCAACGGCAAGGCCAGACGTATCAACGTCATCATGCCTTTCCTCTATGAAGGCAGACAGCATCGCCGCAGCGGCAGAGAATCCCTGGACTGTGCTTATGCACTGGAAGAGTTACGGGATATGGGAATTGATAACTTCATCACTTTTGATGCCCATGATCCCAGAGTACAGAACTCCACTCCGCTGAACGGATTTGATAATTTTACCACCCCTTACCAGTTCATCAAGTCCTTGTTAAATTCCGAGGACGATATGATCGTGGACAAGGATCATCTGTTAGTCATCAGCCCGGATGAAGGAGCTCTGGATCGTGCCATTTATTTTGCCAGCGTTCTGGGTGTCGATACTGGTATGTTCTACAAGAGACGTGACTATTCCACCATCGTCAACGGCAAGAACCCAATCGTTGCTCACGAATTCTTAGGTGACAATATTGAAGGTAAGGATATCATCATCATCGATGACATGATCTCCTCCGGTGGAAGTATGTTGGATACTGCAAAACAGTTAAAGGCCATGAAAGCCAGACGCGTATATATCTGCTGTACTTTCGGCTTGTTCACCGACGGTCTGAAGAATTTCGACGCTGCTTACGAGCATGGTGATTTCGATAAGGTCATTACTACGAACCTTACCTATCTGCCGCCTGAGATCTACACCAGACCTTATTTCGTGGAAGCCGATATGAGCAAGTTCATTGCTTCCCTGATCGACTTTATGAACCATGACGCTTCTCTGTCCAATGTCATGGCTACCACCGAAAAGATCCACGGTATTGTAGAAGCCTACAACAATCGTACGGAAATGAGCGAATTTCATTTTTAATTTCCAACAGATCTGACAACGCATAAAAAAACGCAGAAGCCGTTATGGTTTCTGCGTTTTTCAGTTATATTGCTTATTTCAGTATTTCTTATTTCGCCATTTCTAAACCTCTTTCGACACGGTCTCCTTCAGCTGCTCAGTGGCGGGTTCTTCCGGCTTATGGTATTCCGGGAAATCCAATATAATCTTAAACAGATCTCCATCCAGCTGAATCTGGAATTCTCCGTGCTGTGCCTTGGTCAGATTTTTCGCAATATACAGACCCAGACCACTTCCCTCGGTAGTACGGGAAGCATCTCCCCGGATAAATCTCTCTGACAGTTCGTCACCCTTGAGATTCATGGGCCGGTCGGAAATATTTTTCACAGAAGCGATGACTCTTCCGTCCTTTACCAGCATCTCCAGATAGACTCTGGTTCCCTCCAGGGCATACTTGCAGATATTCTGAAACAGATTTTCAATGATTCTCCACATCCTGCGGCTGTCGGCATAGATCAAGCCGGCCACATCATTTCCGTCAAAGATTACCTGCAGCTTTTTCTCTTCCATTCTGTCGGAGAATTCTCCCACTGCCTGATTCAGCAGTTCCGTCAGGTTCAACTGTTCCAGATTCAGCACAATGTTACCGGAGGAGATTTTCGAAGCCTCCACCAGATCATCCGTCAACTGTTTCAGTCTCTGGGATTTGCTGTCCAGCACCTCAATATAGCTTCTGGCCGGTTCTTCCGTGATCTTTAGGCGTTTCAGCAGATCCACATAATTGATAATGGAAGTCAGCGGTGTCTTAATATCATGGGAGACATTGGTGATCAGATCCGATTTCATCTGCTCATCCTTCATGCTGGTGCTTACCGCCTTGCGGATACCCTCTCCGATGTTATTGACTGCATCCGCCATCTCACGGTTGTCCCCATGAAGAGATTCCACATCCAGCTTATAATCCACTTCTCCATCACGGATCCTGCGGATTCCTTCCACGATATCGATCTGCTCCGCTTTTTGCTTGAACCTTAGTACCCCCACAATGCCGTCCAACACAATAGCCCCCAGTGCCGGAAGCACCCACAGAGCGCTTTTTCCCCGCAGCAGATAAGCTCCGAAAATTCCTGCCAGATTCACCAGTAGAAACAGATTATACGGGATCAGTGAGCTGATGGCGGAATTTCTGTGGGAAACCACAAAATGTACCGCCTTACTGAAGCTTGTGACGATCCAGTGCAGAAAACTGTCACTCCACATATTGTGGGATTTGATTCTGCGGATCAGGCTGTACCAGAAAACATTGATTCCCATGCTTACGCAGAAGCCATACACCGCAAAGACACCGTAGGCTGTCAGCCGTGTGATCTCCCGCCCCTGGATCTCGGAATGGCTGAGATATACCTTATTGGCCACATTCATCAGATAATCGTATCCGATTCTTCCGCCATAGATAAATCCCACCAGCAAAAGCGCCATAAACTCGATCCAGACATGATCGATACCGTTCAGGTACAGAACCGGCTCATCCTCCTCATCGTAAGCCACGCCGGCCGTTACGGTAAGATAAATACCCACCAGCAGCCACAATACTGCCAGCAGGATCCCTCCGCCGATCAGATACCAGATATTCGGAACGATTCTCTGGAACACCACATTGGCATTGTAAAAGGAATCTCCCTCCACCGGATAATTGGTATCCACTGCGATCCAGATATGAGTCATATCCGGATGCACATAACCATACTCTTTCAGATACTGATAGATCTGGCCCTCAGTCATTCCTGTGTTGCCGGTAAATTCCAGACTGTCCGGATAATAGATCAGATACCGTCTGTACTCCGAAAAATAATCCGTAATATCATTATCGGAACTGTTCTCAAGCTCCGATACATTCGTATAGGTTCTGCTAACTCCATCTGTTGTCATCATACGGACCGCATATTTCAGATTGCCCGCATCTTCTTTATACAGATCATTACAGTTCTGATACTGCTCATAGTTGGCTGACAACGTCTGGATCGTCATCTCCAGATTGCTCTGCAGCGCAATATATTCGATCCAGTTGTCCGCACAGGCTGTCAGCTGCTTCTCTCCGTCTACGGTGGCATAACGGTTCACCAGCATCGGGAAATATACCGTCAGCGTACCATCGTCTTCTCTGGATACTCGGATATCCTGTACACTCTCTTTCACAATGTATGTGAAAGCCAGGTCTTCCAGCCGATCGGTTCTCTGGCTCTCCGGAATTGCCTCGATTGCCTGTGCGACTGCTTCCTTCTGCTCCTCCGTCTGCTCTCCGCCTGCCACGAACACCAGCTGTCCGTCCGCATCCACGCGGAAGTTCGACTCCAGGTCTATCGGTCCGAAATAATTCACGAAGTCCGACATACTCATAATACGATCTGTATATTCCGCACCGTATTTTCCCCATTTGATCAGATCTTCCAGCTCATAAACTGCTGTTACAGGGCAATCTGCACCGCCGGTTTTCCCTGAAGCAAATTCCGTGATATCAACATGCTTATGCGGATCAAAGCTTCCATTGGTCTCCATCTGTCCTTTGATCACCATAAGCTGGATAATATCCGATACCGAGCTCTGGAACAGATCATGGAAAATCACGGAATCTTCAAATTGCGTTTCCGCATCCAGAGGGGATAATTCATATACTTTTGTGCCATCCGCTGTGTCTACCGCCAGATAGGAATTGAACAAAACCGCCGCGATTGCCACCAGCAAAAGCAAAGCCGCCGTCTGCTGCACCAGTCCCAGCATCAGCCGTTTCAATGTAGGTCGTCTCATGCCTGCTCCTTGTCGATCTTATAGCCTACTCCCCATACCACTTTCAGATACCGGGGTTCCTTGGGATTGATCTCGATTTTTTCACGGATATGCCGGATGTGTACCGCCACGGTATTGTCCGCTCCGATGGCATCCTCATTCCAGATGCTTTCATAGATCTGATTGATGGAAAATACCCTGCCCTGGTTCTTCATCAAAAGTAATAAAATATTATATTCGATAGGTGTCATTTTTACCGGTTCATCGTCCACTGTCACCTGTTTGATATCATCATTGAGGATCAGTCCACCCACCTGATAGATTGCTTTGTTCTCACCGGTCAGGCTCCCCAGGGAGGTATATCTGCGCAAGTTGGATTTGACTCTCGCCACTAGTTCCAACGGATTAAAAGGCTTGCAGATATAATCATCCGCACCGATATTCAGCCCCAGGATCTTGTCCGTGTCTTCCGATTTGGCCGACAGGATAATAATGGGAATGCTGCTGTATTCCCGGATCTTCAATGTAGCCCGTATGCCGTCCAGCCGGGGCATCATGATATCCATGATCAACAGATGGATATCCTCCTTGTCCAGGATCTGAATTGCCTGTTCCCCATCATACGCTTTATATATTTTATAGCCATCCTGACTCAGATAGATCTCGATGGCATCCACGATCTCTCTGTCATCATCACATACAAGAATATTTGCCATACTTTCCTCATTTCTCCGTTACTTCCCGGTTCCCCATCATTTTCGTTATTTCTATTTAAACATAATATTTTTAAATATTTTCGTGTTTTTTCTTAAATTTTCTTAATTCCCGTCAGGCACTCAGGAACTCAGGACTCCTTCAGCATTAAAAATGCCGCCAGATTTCCCCTCTGTCCGTGACTTGCCCGGTGGGAAAACAGATACTCCGGATTGTGGCAGGTACAGACGTTCGTTACCGCCATATGTTCCGGCGGGATCCCCACCCTTAACAGAATGCTCTGATTGGCTTTCCACAGATCAAGCTGATATTTACCCGGTGCTTTGCCCGGCTGCAGCACATCCTCCGGAAAGCCTTCCCGAAACTGTTCCGCCACTTCTTCACTCACTTCATAACAATCCACACAGATGGACGGTCCGATGGCCGCCACCAGCTCCTCCGGGCGGCTGTTAAAATGTTCCTGCATATATCGTACCATACAAGCTCCCATTCCCGCTACCGTTCCTCTCCAGCCGGAATGCGCCAGTCCGATGGCCCTGTGTACCGGATCCACGAAATACAGAGGAACACAGTCTGCATAAAAAGTCACCAGTGCGATTCCGGGGATATCCGTAGCCAGACCGTCTATATCGTCATAGACCGATGGTCTGGTGATCCCATTTCCGGCATCTGCTTTCGTCACCAGATGAATATTCGTGGTATGGGTCTGTTTCGATGCCACCATATGTTCCGGGTCTGTTCCCAGTACTTCGCCAATCCGTCTGTAATTCTCTCTGACACATTCCAGGTCATCTCCTCTGGAAAAACTCAGGTTCATAGTGGAATAGATTCCGTTGCTGACACCACCGGTCCTTGTGGTAAACAGATGTTCCACCACACCGGTCTCTTCCAGCTTCGGGAATACCAGATACTCCAGTTCCCCTTTTTGTCTCTGCTGTATACTGTCTGTGTCTCTGCTGTCTGTTCTGCTCAATGGATACATGTTTCTAACTCCTTGCACTATAATGATGCGGAAAAGCATTTGGAATCCAGTGAAGTGTCTCCCCCTGGATTGCCACCACATCATAACGCACCCAGGTATCCTCCCCATAATGATGCAGATAACGGTAATAATCCGCAACTCTGCAGATGGTCCTCTGTTTCGCCGTTGTCACGGCCTCCGCCGCATTTCCCTTTTCATCACCGGAACGGTATTTCACTTCCACAAACACAAGATATTTCCCGTCTCTGCCGATAATGTCGATCTCACCGTTCCTGCCTCTGCGGAAATTCCGTTCCAGGATACGCATTCCCTGTTTCTCCAGATAGTCCGCAGCCATCTGCTCATATACATTCCCCGTCTGTCTGGTATTCAACCCTTATGTTTTCCCCCGTTTGCCACACTTTCCTTTACCATGCGGTGATCCACAGCATCCACAAATACCAGAATCTCCGCCACCACTTCATACAACTCCGGCGGGATCATCTCGCCGATGTCCAGCCGGGACAGTGTATCCGCCAGCTTGTCATCCCGATGGATCGGCACACTGCTCTCCTGGGCCTTCTCTATGATCTTCTCCGCCAGAATTCCCTTGCCGCTGGCTATGACTCTGGGTGCCTCATCCGAGGGATCGTATTCCAGTGCTATGGCCTGTTTTACTTTCTTTTTTTCGTCATCCATTCTGTTGTCCTCTATGCTCTTCTAACATATACGTTTTCTCCGTGCTGCGCACTCTCGAAATCGTAACAAACATTCGTATTCCGGACTATCGTCCTGCATACTCATGTTTGTCCGCTCCTCTCATAGGAAACATCCGCTGCCTGCTAGCAGTCACGTCTGTTTCCTATGGATGAGCTATGTTCTCACATCAAAGGCATATTGTGCTACCGGAACACTTCCTTCTGTCTTAAGAAGCGGTGCCATGGCCTGCGCCGTCTGCTGTAATTCGGTACGCAGTGTTGTCTCACATTTACAATCATAGCCTCTTTTTTGCAGCCGCTCTGTCAGCACATCCATATTAGCCTCCAGGTAATCCAGGATTGCATCATTCTGTACATAAAATTTGGTGCTGACTTTGGTATCTTTCAGAGTCACATACACATCAAGCGGTCCCAGATGTTCCATATCCAGATGCAGCAGTGCGCTGACCTGTCCGTCTTTTCTGGCAAGATTTTTCTTGTTGGTATATACGAACAGTTCTCCCGTCTTGTGCTCTCCCTGCCGTAGATGCAGCGGCAGCTGGATATAGGCATAGGTCTGGTTGATCTGTTGCAGGAAATCCACGTTCTGGCTTAAATTCGTCACGTTCTGATAAGCACTTGAACCACGCTGTCCGTTTTCTTCCAAAAGATTACTCAACCCCTTCAACTGTTTTCCCAGCTTCTGGTAAAGTTCCTCCACCTTCTCCGGAGATTCCACATCCTCTGGTTTTATGCTCCACCGATCCGCCAGGAGTTTTGCCGGAAGCTCTGCCACTTTGGAATTATGGAGAATACTGCGCAGCAAGGGAATATCTTTCGTCTCCAGCCCCTGCTTTAACAGTTTCTGCAGATTCTGCAGCTGTGGTGCCTCCTGTGTTTTTTCTGCACCGGGATTTTCTTTTATCGTCTGACCGTTGCCCGATGCCGTCTCCGTCGGTTCCTCTATGATGGTCTTCTGCCCCGGCACAGCTTCCGGTGCTGTTGCCGAAGGCTGTACTGGCATCTGTTCTGCCTCTTCCGAGGTCACTGTCACATCCACGCCAGGCTCCGGCAGAGGTCCCTCGGTCTGTTGTTGTCCTGTTACCGTCTCTCCGGCCGCATCTTCGAAAGCCAACAGTTCCAGAACCTCACTGTAGATTGTGGCGGCCTGCTCTATGTCTCCGCTCTCTACCAGCCCCTGCAGCATATTTGTCAGACTTTCTCCGGTCTCTGCGATTCCTGCTGTCAGCTGATGTGTCAGATTGCGATAGGATGCCATCTGTGTGATATTTTCCTCCGTCACCGGAAGTTCCACTCTGTGAAGATTCACGAGATCCAGAATCTCCGCATCCGGGAACGCATTACTTTCATGCCAGATCTGCTGCAACGTATTCTTATCAATAGGAAGCCCCGCATCCATCAGTTGTTTTGTCATGGCTACCGTATTCTCGTTCACCGGCAGCGATGCCATATCCAACGCTTTCAGTACGGTTCCTTCTGTTGCCATATTGGTAAAAAGAGGACTCAGATTCAGTGTCTGCCCGTTATTTTTTACCTGAAAGGTAATGTTCTGCCCCAGTTCCAGACGGATATCCGCATCCACTTTTGCATCCACCAGGACATCCTGCAGCAGACGGATCTGCGCATTATTGCCCTCCCTGGAGACCACCTCTCCTCTGAGGGTCTGCCCGGGAACCAGTGCACGGATCTGCCGGTTTACCTGTTCGGTATTCGCATTATTTGGAGTCTGTACTCTGCTGTTATCCGCTATTTTATCCTGTGAGAACCATCCTGTCAGCTTCATATTTTCTCTCCCGGCACGCTAAAATGCCTTAAAATCCGAAATTTTTGATAAAGCTGTGTCTGTGGATCGGAGTCGGTCCATACTCCTTCAGTGCCGCAATATGTGCCGCACTGCCGTACCCTTTGTTGGATGCAAAATCATACTCCGGAAACACATCGGCATACTGCTCCATCAGACGGTCCCTGGTCACCTTGGCCACAATACTGGCCGCACCGATAGAAATGCTCTTGGCATCGCCCTTGATGATCGGCACCTGTCGGATCTCCACTCCGGGAATCGTCACAGCATCGTTCAACAACAGATCCGGTGCCGGATCCAGTTTGCCGACAGCCTCCCGCATGGCCTCATAGGTTGCCTGTAAAATATTGATCTCATCGATCCGCTCCGGAGAAGCATAGCCCACTGCCCAGGCCACCGCTTCCTTCGTGATCACATCGTACAGCTCTTCTCTCTTTTTTTCGGATAACTGCTTGGAATCATTAACGTATAAAATATCACAATCCTTCGGCAGAATGACAGCACCTGCCACTACCGGTCCCGCCAGAGGACCTCTTCCCACTTCGTCAATTCCGCAGATATAGGTATATTGTGCGTATTCTTTCTCGTATTTTTTCAGATTCTCGATCCGCTGACGTTCCTTTTCCAGAGCATCTATCTTTTTCAGTGCGCCAGACACCAGCTTCTGCACACCGCTTCTGGGATCATTCTCATATTCTGCTATAAATTCAGGCAGCTTTTCCATTGAAGCTGCCTGTAATATTTCCTTGATCTTTGCTGCACTTTCCATTTGTTTATCCCCATTTATGGTTATTGATGTTGTAATACACCGAAATCAGAAACCGGCCAGATCCGGAGCCAGGCTTTTCCGATGATATTTTCTCTTGTTATGTTACCCACCATATCCGTACGACTGTCGCTGGAATTGTTGCGGTTGTCTCCCATGACAAAATATTCATCATCCCCCAGTTCAATGGGTTCCGCCGCCCGGCCGATGGTCTCCGGTTTTATGACTTCCATGCCGTAGTTCTCTTCCAGCTTTTCCCCGTTGATGTAGATACTGCCATCATCCATGATCTGTACCGTCTCTCCCGGCAGTCCGATGATACGCTTGATATAATAGGTGTTGTCCTGGAATTGAAACGGGAAGACAATGATGTCAAAGCGTTCCGGATCATGAAAACGATAGCTTAACTTATCCACGATCAGATTATCCCCGTTGTGCAGGGTATTCTCCATGGAGGCTCCCTCCACTTCCGTACGCTGTCCTACAAAGGTGATCACCAGCCATACCGCTCCCAGTACACAGAGCAGGTAGATCGCTGTGTTTAATAATTCTCTCATGATTCTGTTCATCTGTCTATATCCTCTCCAGTGTTATTCGTCCCAGCTTGCCGCTCCGGAAATCATCGATCAGGATGCCGGCGGCTTTCCCCAGATCCAGTTGTTCTCCCTTTGCATAGCATTTGCGGCTCTCTGCCACTGCTTCCAGTATCTCTATGGGCTTGCCCGCAGGATCTGCCTCGTAGCGTTCCTGCAAAGCCTTCGGATAAAGCTCTTTGATGGCTCCGATCAGATCACAGGCCAGTTCATCTGGAATTAGGATCTCATCGTTCATGGATCCGATAAATGCCAGACGCATTCCTACCTGCTGGTCCTCGAATTTGGGCCACAGGATACCGGGGGTATCCAGAAGTTCCAGTCCTTTATTCAGACGGATCCACTGTTTTCCCTTGGTCACACCGGGTTTATTTCCCGTCTTGGCGCAGGCTTTTCCCGCGAAGGAATTGATAAAAGTGGATTTCCCCACATTTGGGATTCCCACTACCATAGCACGTACCGGTCGATTTACGATGCCTCGCTTTCTGTCACGTTCAATCTTCTCCTTGCAGACTTCCTGTACCAGCCCCTGGATCGACTTGATTCCCATACCGGTACGGGAATTGATTTCCAGTACACCCATTCCCTGATTTGAAAAATACTCGACCCATTTCTTATTCCACACCGGATCTGCCAGATCTGATTTATTCAACAAAATGATACGGGATTTACCTTTTCCCAGTTCATCGATATCCGGATTCCTGCTGCTGATGGGGATTCTGGCATCTACAAGTTCAATCACCAGATCGATCAGCTTGATATTTTCCTGCATCATACGCCTTGCTTTGGTCATATGACCGGGATACCACTGATAATTCATTTTTCTATTCTCCTACCATACTTTCTATTTGATAAAGCCGATGCCATCCGTCCCGGATTTTAAGTGGAACCAGGCTTTGCCGATCATATCGCCCTCCTCCACCGGTCCGATATTGGCGGATCTGCTGTCTTCGCTGTTATTCGGGTTGTCCCCGATGCAGAAATACTCCTTGTTCCCAAGGATAATCTCGTTTTCCGCTATACCCGCATCCAGGATCCGTTCCGTCACCCATTTGCTTTCCTGCCCGTTGACATACAGAGTTCCGTCCGCGATCCTTACCTTGTCTCCCGGCCCTGCCACAACACGCTTGACATAATAATGGGAATTTTCATTGCCATTCGGCAGAAATGCTACTACGTCTCCCGCCTTCGGAGAAGATAAAACATACAGAAAACGGTCAATAAATATCTGCTGTCCATTCTCCAGTGTCGGTTCCATGGACATGCCCACAACTCTGGTGGACTTTCCCAGAAAGATAACCACCACTGCAGCCAGAAAGACTGACAGTGCAATGCCGAAGATCCAGCTGAAAATTTCCCTGAGCAGTTCCTGACTGATCTTTTTCTTTTTTTTATAAAAACTTAGTCCCTTATTTCTCAATGTTCTGTCCTATCTCGCATAGTGTTTACAAGTCTCAGTGTACCATATCCGTATTCCTTTTTCAAATAAATATAAAAGGCAGCTGTCAGAAACAGCTGCCCCTTTCCGGTCAATGTAATTATTTAACTAATTCCTTAACCTTTGCCTTCTTACCAACACGATCTCTTAAGTAATTCAGCTTAGCACGTCTTACTTTACCTTTTCTTACAACTTCGATCTTCTCTACGTTGGGAGAATGTAAAGGCCAAGTCTTCTCTACGCCGATACCGTTGGAAGTCTTTCTAACAGTGAAAGTCTCTCTGTTGCTGCCGCCCTGTCTCTTCAGTACAACGCCTTCGAATACCTGGATTCTCTCACGGTTACCCTCTTTGATCTTGCCGTATACCTTAACGGTATCGCCGACTTCAAACTGATCAACGGTTGCTTTTAACTGTTCTGCTTCGATCTCTTTGATAATGTTACTCATAATGAGCCTCCTTCATAAAATGGATGTTCTTAATACCCTTATTGGTAACAGAGGACCATCTCGTTTTCACAACATTCAGATTTTACCATAAGGCCATATAAAAAGCAAGCTTTTTTTAATTATACAGCCACCAGATCGCGGGATCCGACAGATTCAGCCCCAACCGTTCCTGCAGTTGTATGGACGCTTCATTTCCATTCACAATATGGGCGTAGGGGATCATCCCCTGTTCTCTCTGTTTGTTGATCAGATAACCTTCCAGGGATGCTGCAAGTCCTTGTCTGCGGTATGCATCCTCCACATACAGCATTCCCATGCTGCCGTCATTGTGACATCCGATAAAACCACAGAGTTTTCCCTCGATATAGATGCCGAAGACATCTCCTGCTGTAATCCTCTCCCGGACATAAATCTCGTCTCCCAGGTGATAATGCTCCGCCACATAAGGAACCTCTTCCACTGTCAGCTGCCGGATGTCCTTGTGCCTCACCGGAAGTGGTTCCCCTCTGGTATAGCACGCCTGGGAACATAGCATACTGCCATGATACCCTAAAATTTCACTGACACGTTCATTCCACCGGTCTGTCACGGTCACGATACTATGCCCCGACACGGCTTTCGGAATGAGCGGCAGCATTTTCTCCAAATGCTCCTCATCCTCCGCATTCAGCATGGCATTGCCGATCTCCGGCAGATAGATCAGTACATTTTTCCCCTCCGCATAGAGAACTTCTCCCAATCCTCTGGACAGTGTCTCCATCATATGAATAAAAATACGTTTCTTCGCGGAAAGTTTTTTTATGACTTTCTGTTTTTCCTGATATTTCGCATAGAGATCCGGGCGGCGTTCTTCCGTCCGTCTCTCGGACTGTTCCAGCCGCCAGGCATTGATCTTTTTATGATTGCCCGACAGAAGTACCTCCGGTACTTTCTTTCCGTGCCATTCCTCCGGGCGGGAATACTGGGGATATTCCAGCAGATCGTTATGGAAGCTCTCTGTCTCGGCAGATTCGTCGTTATTGAGTACCCCGGGCACCAGTCTGGCCACCGCGTCCACCACGACCATGGCTGCCAGTTCCCCACCGGTGAGGACATAATCGCCGATAGAAATATAATCCGTCACGACCTCTTCCAGAACTCTCTCATCGATTCCCTCATAATGTCCGCAGAGCAATACCAGTTCCTCTTCCCCGGACAGTTCTCTTGCTTTTTTCTGGGTAAAAGGGGCTCCCTGTGGTGTCAGATAGACGCAGCGTACCTTTCTGTCTCCTGCCACCACCCGGTAAGCATCATATACCGGCTGTGCCTGCATCAGCATTCCGGCCCCGCCGCCATAGGTGTAATCATCCACTTTTCCGTGCTTATCCTGTGTGTAATCCCGGATATTCACCGCATCTATGGAAATCAGATCCTTCTCCGCTGCCCGGCCTAAAATACTGGTTGCCAGCCCCTGCTGCACCATTTCGGGGAACAGGGTCAGAATATGAAACTTCATCATAAGTCAAGCAGTCCTTCCAGTACATGTACCTGCATTGTGCCATTTTCCACGTCCACATTCAGGATACACTGTTTGATAGCGGGCAGAAGCAGGCTCTTACCGTCTGCCATTTCCACCTCGTAGACATCATTGGCACCGGTCTCGATCACATCTTTTACCGTGCCCAGTTCCTTACCGTCTTCATCCTGCACTTTCAGTCCGATCAGATCGGCGATGAAATACTCGTCCCTTTGCAGACGCACTGCATTTTTGCGGGTCACGTACAGGCTCTTCTGACGATATTTTTCTATATCATTAATGTTGTCCAGCCCTTTAAATTTCAAAATCACAAACTGCTTAAAGAACTTGACACCCTCAATTTCCAGATTCATTTTTTCCTTGCCGGTATCCAGAACGACTTCCTTTAATCTGCGGAATCTTCTGGGATCATCCGTGGTAGGATATACCTTTACTTCTCCTCTCACCCCGTGGGTGGAAGCGATAATGCCGACCTGCAACAGATCTTCCATATAGTTTTACTCCATTCCGGCTTTAGCCAAAAAACGGAGAAACACACGCCTGTATGTTTCTCCGCTCAACGTCAGGGATCTCTCAATTCGAAATTAAACGATCTCAACGTCCACTCTTGTGTTGTCTTTGGATGATGCTGCTTTCACAACGGAGCGGATTGCTTTTGCAATACGTCCCTGCTTACCGATCACCTTACCCATATCGGACGCAGCTACATGAAGTTCAAGGACGATATTTTTTCCTTCTGTCTTCTCAGTTACAACTACTTCATCCGGATTATCAACGAGTGCCTTTGCAACTACTTCTACTAGTTCCTTCATAATCCACCTCCGATGAATAGATATTTAGAACTTATTTCTCGATTCCTGCAACCTTGAAAAGCTTAGCAACCTGCTCGGTAGGCTGAGCTCCGTTCTGTAACCACTTCTTAGCCAGCTCTTCATTGATCTTGAAAGTGGAAGGATCGGTGGAAGGATCGTAGGTACCGATCTCCTCGATGAATCTACCGTCTCTGGGGGAACGGGAATCTGCTACGATAATTCTGTAAAAAGGAGCCTTCTTCTGTCCCATTCTTCTTAATCTGATCTTTACTGCCATTTCTTTTTCCTCCATTAATTAAAAATAAAATAATTTATATGATAAGAACTGATTGTTCATATCGGACTTAAATTAAGTAAACAGTGCTAGAAAAATCTGCCGCCAATACCGGGAAATTTTCCGCCGCCGAACATACCACCCATGCCGCCGCGGCCCTTTTTGCCGCCGCCAAACTGCTTCATCATCTTCTGTGTCTGCTCGAACTGTTTGATAAAACGGTTCACCGTTGCAATATCCACACCGGCACCTTTTGCAATACGGTGTTTTCTCTGAGGGGTCAGGATCTTGGGATTCCTGCGTTCCTCTTTTGTCATGGATAATACGATGGCTTCCGTACGCTTCATCTGCGTCTCATCAATGGCACCTTCCAGATCCGATGCCTTGATACCCATTCCGGGAAGCATCCCTAAGATGCTGGACAGACCGCCCATATTACGCATCTGCTTCATGCTCTCCAGGTAATCCTCAAAGTCGAACTTACCTTTCTTCATGCGGCCGGCCATATCACGGCTCTTCTCCTCATCGATATCGATGCTGGCCTGTGCCTTGTCAATGAGGGATAACACATCACCCATACCAAGGATACGGCTTGCCATACGATCGGGATAGAACTGCTCTAAATCGGACAATTTCTCTCCCATACTTACAAAAAGGATCGGCTTTCCGGTGACTGCTTTGATGGAAAGTGCTGCACCGCCTCTGGTATCGCCGTCCATCTTGGACAGGATCACACCGTCGACGCCTACCTTTTCATCAAATTCTTTTGCCACATTTACGGCATCCTGACCGGTCATGGCATCGACTACCAAAAGTGTCTGATGCACGGTCACGGTCTCCTTGATCTCCTGTAATTCCGCCATCATGTCTTCATCCACATGAAGTCGTCCGGCAGTATCGAGGATCACTACATTATGACCGTTTTTCTCCGCATACGCAATGGCTTCCTTCGCAATCTCGGCAGGTTTATGATCCGTTCCCATGGAGAACACATCAACTTCCTGCTTCTTACCGTTGATCTGTAACTGTTCAATGGCTGCGGGACGGTAAATATCGCAGGCTACCAGCAAGGGCTTCTTGCCCTTGAGCTTCAGCTTACCGGCGATCTTGGCCGTTGCGGTGGTCTTACCTGCACCCTGAAGACCTGCCATCATGATAACGGTAATGGCTTTGCCGGGCTGCATGGCAATCTCTGTGGTCTCACTGCCCATGAGATTTACCATCTCTTCATTTACGATCTTGATCACCATCTGTCCGGGATTCAGACCGTTCATGACGTCCTGGCCAATGGCACGTTCTTCCACTGCCTTCACGAACTGCTTGACTACCTTGAAGTTAACATCGGCCTCCAACAGTGCCATCTTGACTTCCTTCAGTGCAGACTTGACATCCTCTTCCGTCAGGCGGCCCTTGCTTCTTAAGTTTTTAAAAACATTCTGGAGTTTGTCTGTTAAACTTTCAAATGCCATTTGCTGCTCCTTACCATTCCTTTAAAAGGGATCTGGATAATTCCCGGATGCGTTCCATCCGTTCTCCGGGATCCGTATCATTCTCTGCCGTCAGCTGTTCGATCTCACCGATCTTCTCCTTGGCCGCCATGAAACGTTCCACCAGATGAAGCTTGCTTTCATAATCCTGCAGGATCTTATCGCAACGCTTGATCAGATCATGGACGCCCTGCCTGCTGATGCCCTGTTCTCCAGCGATCTCACTGAGAGACATATCATTATATACTGCATCCTCATACACTCTCTGCTGATGCTCGGTGAGAAGTTCACCGTAGAAGTCATACAACAGATTCTGTTCCAAAATCCTGTCCATCTTATCCAGTGCCTTTCTATAGGTCATGCGATATGCACCTTGGCTATCATACTATAGAAAAGTATAGGTGTCAAGTATTTTTTCTTTACACCTTTGCTATATAAATTGAGAGTTAGTGAAGAAATGCTATCAAATCCCCGTAGCCCTTGGCAGGGTATAAGAAACGCGGCACGCTCGCGCTCTGTCGCAGAGCGTAGCGGTACATAAGCGGTCACAATACGACCGCTAAGTACCGACGTCTGCTTACGGCACTGCTTATTCTTATACCCAGCCGGGGCTACTGTTTTTTTAAAACTTTCCAAAATGCAGAACGCCCATGGCGGACGGAATGTCCTTCCGAGGATGTTTGTCGGGAGGTGGTGATATTTTCTCGAAAAGTGTAGAAAAACAGGGTGGAGCGAACAGGACGTTCGCGACAGGCGGACGTTGCCATGGATGGCAACTGGAGCCGTGCCCGTGCGGTTTAGAACCGCTACTCACTTTTCGTCAGAAAATTCCCACCGGGAGACCTTACATCGAGGAAGGACATTCCATCCGCCATGGGCGTTCGTGGATTTGTTTCACTAACTCTCAATTTATCATACTTTTAGTACACACGGATAATGCCGGAAATTTCCCTCACGACGGACATTCCCTCCATGATGCGGATAGCGTCATTAAAATGTCTCTCCTTTACGAGATCGGTGATGACCACGATTTCGGCAATGCCGTCGTGGCTACGCTTCTGTACCATCTGTGCGATGCTGACATCGTTGTTGCCCAGGACACCTGCAATATTGGCCAGTGCTCCGGCGCGGTTCTCCACCTGAAGCCGCAGGAAGAATCTGCTCTTCGTCTCCTCCACATCCAGTACGGGAAGTTTCTTGTGGCTGTCACTGCCAATCTTGCCGCAACTTCCATGGATAATATTACGCATCACATCGATGACATCTCCCAATACCGCACTGGCAGTGGGCATCTGTCCGGCGCCCCGTCCCATGAACATGGCATCATCACAAGCCTGACCATGAACAAATACGGCATTGAAGGAATCTCTGACCGTGGCAAGAGGATGGCTGTCCGGGATCAATGTGGGATGTACTTTTACTTCAATTCCTTTACCTGTAAGCTTTGTAATACCCAACAGTTTAATCACATAGCCGAATTCTTTCGCATACCGGATATCCTCTGCTGTAATCTTCGTGATGCCTTCCGTATAAACCTGAGGGAACGTCACGCGGGAGCTGAAAGCGATGGATGCCATAATGGCGATCTTGCGTCCCGCATCATAGCCTTCCACGTCTACTGTGGGATCTGCTTCCGCATAGCCCAGTCTCGTAGCCATATCCAGAGCTTCTTGATACCCCATACCTTCCTCGGACATTTTGGTCAAAATATAGTTTGTCGTACCGTTGACGATTCCCATGATCTCCGTCAATTGGCTTCCCGCCAGGCTCTGCCGCAAAGGGCGGATGATGGGAATGGCGCCTGCTACTGCCGCCTCGAATTGTAAGTCGCATTTATTCTCCGTGGCGATCTCAAACAACGGATCCCCATATTCCGCCAGCAGATCCTTGTTGGCGGTGACCACCTGTTTGCCGGCCTTCATTGCTTCTTCCACATAGGTTCTGGCCGGTTCGATGCCGCCCATGACTTCGATGACGATCTGAATCTCAGGATCTTCTAAAATCTCCTGCCAGCTATCTGTGAATAGTTCCTGTGGGATTCCCTCTCTTACCTTTCCCGGATTCCGCACCAGGATCTTTTTGATCTCTAGCTGTGCTCCTGTTTTCAGGCAGATATCTTCTTCCTGCATTCCTGCCAGCTTATACACACCGCTGCCCACGGTTCCTGCTCCCAATAATGCTGCATATATCTTACGGTTCTCGCCCATGATTTCTCCTCTCGTTCTGTAAATACTATCTGGGAAATACAACTATGTATCATTATAACAGACCTGTCTGCCAACACAAGATTTTGCTTACATTGTTTTCAATTTATTTGTTAAATAGTGTATCTTCTGGTAAACATCCTGTCGGATCTGTTCTTTTTCTTCTTCCTCTGTTATTCCCATGAATGTCACTACATCTGTTGGTCCGGCATGCTGTGGCGAAGCAAATTTTTCATCCAGCTTCTGACACATTTCTCTGATCAACTCTCTGTCTGTATAAGGCATAAATTCCTTAACAAGTGTTCTTACGCCTCCCTCATATTTGTCAACCATGTAATATATATCATACGCATCCTTCGGTTTTCCCCTCCCCAGTGCTGCTGTCTTCATGACCAGATAAGGCACCACAGAAATCACTTTCACATGTCCACTGTCCTTTGCTCCATCCTCCCGCATATATTCTATTTTCACATCCGTTGGCGGAAAATCAAATGCAAAATTTCCTCCCGTAGCCGGTAAGGTTTTAATACCATCCACATGTTTGCTTACATTTCCGCCATCGCCGCCATATTTTCCGGACAGGAAATCCACGTCTACGTCATAGGAAACTCCATCTAAAACTATTGTTTTTATAAATGTAATATTTTTCTTCATGTCTTCTATACCCATTTTGTGTCAGTATCCGTTTAATCGTCCGATAGCTTTCTGCCTTTTTGATCTCCAGTTGATTCAGCAGAACATCTACATCAATAGAACCTATATGGTCACCGGTCGGGTATAAAAGTGTCGGAACCCATCCTCCTATGATTCTGATATTATCTGAAAACTCATTCAAAAGATTTACGATCTCTCCGAGTACCATGTATGCGGCTGTCTTTTGTCCCTCTGAATAGTCAGTTGCCTTTTTCAGTTCTTCTTTCATCCTCTGTCCTCTCCGGGTATTCTCTGCGCAGGATTGCCTCCGCAGCCTCTTCCCCTCTTCCGGCATCCCCCAGCAGATCAATTACCGTTTGTGCCGGAGAAGTTACTAATGTATCATGAACAGGCTTTGCGTACATACAGGGGGTTTCGTCATGCGGTATCGTTATCACAACATTTCCTCCGGTGTTGACCGGCTGCAATTCCAGATCTTTTACAAATTCCTGAACAAATTGAGGTTCTACATATATTTCGGCTTTTTGATAACGTACTGTCGGCGCATATCGTGCCGCAGCCGAAAAGCCACCTAATATAGCTCCATTATCATGTGTTTTACTCCATTCAGCGGCTGATTGTTCTATCTCCGGAACCGTATCCAAAGAATAAAACTGTAATTTTCTCGCTTCTTTTTGATGATAATCCTTTGCCCATGTATAAAACAGTTCCCTAATGTTCTGCAAACGGAATTCCGTAGTACTCTTATCTATCCAGTCTCTGGCAAGCAAAAAACTTTTCACATTAGATACTGTTCCCAATGCCGTATTGCTCTCCTGAGCCAGCGTTTTCACCTGCCATTTTCGCTCCGGTTCATTCAGCATGGTACGAATAATTGCTGATGCAGCACTTGACGATTTGGATAAGTAATTTTTCTTTTCCCTGTGGGTTATGAACTTGTTATCCTGTCCACTGACATAGAGCAGAAATCTTTTCGTTAAGATATAACAATTTCCGGACAGATCCATATAACTGCATTTTTCCTCTTTCATTGCTCTGGCTGACTGCTCCGAAATATATGGTGCCATAAAAATATAATGCGTTTTATCATCCTGCCGCATCACGATTTCCATAAAATGATTAACGAATCTCTTTTCTCCGTTAGACCTGACTTCAATCACAAATAAAAGAGGCTCATCGCTGTCCTCCAAATACACCTTTGCCTTGAAATCCCCCAACGGTGCATTCTTCTTTTCCAAAAACACCTCGATATCCGAAACAAACGGAATTTCTTTCAGCCGGTTGCAAAATTGTTCTCTGGCCAGTTGCTCATATTGTATTTGTGACAAATTTTGTTTCATCAATTCACCCCTTTTCACCGTTTCGATGAAATAATTATATTTTATGAATCTTACATTGTCAACGGTTTCATCACATATAGAAACACCGCCTTTTTACAAGACGGTGTTTACGTTCTCTACTTTCTTTTCCTATCCCAGAGCCTTTTCCAGTTCGGCAATGACAATCTTCAATGCTTTGATCCGGGCATATTTTTTGTCTACGGATTCCAGAATATGCCAGGGTGCATACTCCGTGCTGGTCTTCTGGAGCATTTCGTTTACGGCATCTTCATACTGATCCCATTTATCCCGGTTGCGCCAGTCTTCGTCCGTGATCTTCCACTGCTTCTCCGGGGTGTTCTGCCGTTCCGTAAAGCGTTCCAGCTGGGTGTCCTTGTCGATCTGCACCCAGAATTTGATGATCACCGCACCCCACTGGGACAATTCCTTCTCGAACTCATTGATCTCATTGTAAGCCCGCTGCCAGTCGTTGGTACTACAGAAGCCTTCCAGCCGTTCTACCATGACGCGTCCGTACCAGGTACGATCAAAAATGGCAATATGTCCGGTCTTAGGAAGTCTCGTCCAGAATCGCCAAAGATAATGTCTCGCTTTCTCGTGTGGTTCCGGGCTGGCGATGGGGTGTACCTCGTAGCCTCTGGGATCCAGTGCTCCCGCGATCCGCTTGATATTGCCGCCCTTGCCTGCGGCATCCCAGCCTTCGTAGGCGATGACTACCGGAATCTTTTTCCGATAAAGGCGGTAATGCAGGGCATTCAGCTTCTTCTGCAGATGACGCAGTTCTTTCTTGTATTCTTCCTCGGAGATTTCCTTGTCCAGTTCCACCTCGGACAGCCTCGGCATCTTCACCAGTGGGAATACATTCTGCAAAATAGGCACAGCAAGGCTCTCATTCTGCATGGCCACATGGATACCGCTGCATAATGTCTCCAGCACTTGTAATTCCGCCCACTTTTTGTCCCCGGAGTCGATAATGTACCACGGAGCTACGGAAGCGTTAGTATCTGTGAGATATTTGTCGAAGACTTCCTCACATTTGTCATAATGCTTGTTCTGCCACCAGTCGTTCTCGCCCACACGCCATGCAGTGTCCTTGTTGCCTTCCAGTTCTTCCAGCCGCTTCTTCTGTTCCTTTTTTCCAATCTGGAAAAAGAGCTTCAACACCAGATAACCGTTGTCCGTCAACTGTCGTTCAAAACGTTTAATGCTCTCGATACGCTCCGCGTACTGCTTATCCGACAATTCACCCCGAAGTCTTCCCTTCGTCACCTCATCCATCCAGCCGGAATCCAGAAATTCGAACTTCCCGGCTTCCGGAATTTTTACAAAATAACGATACAGGAAAGGTTTCCGCTTCTCTTCCTCTGTCGGTGCAGACATGGAAGCCACCTTGAAAAATCGCGGATCGATATTTTTAATAATTCCGCCGATGGTACTGCCCTTGCCGGCCGCACCCCAGCCCTCGATCAGCACCAGCACCGGGAGCTTATGCTCCTTGATCTGCATCTGGAGTCTACCAAGCTCCTCCTGCGCCGCATTCAGTCGTTTTTCCAGTTCCTCTTTTTCCGGCTTCACCGCCGGAATCCACTGTTTCAGCATACTGTAACCACCCTTTCCCGAAATCCTCGTTTACTAACTTACATAAGTTTAGTGTATACCATTTTTAAAAAATATAAAAGCAATTGGGAAATATATTTACAAATATTATTTTTCCATCCGTTCTCTGATATTATTGTAGATTTCCCATGTCTGCGCATCATCTGCACCGTTTAGAATAACGGTGCTCCCCTCTACTTCCATGACTACATAAGTGTCACAGTCGTTATGAGTATAGCGGATGTAATCTGCGTGGATTTCATCGCGAAAATGTCCCATGGAGTATTTCAAGTTGCCAAAACCGTTCGTCCGGATTGTATTCGTATCCCGGAACATATTCTCTTCGTAAGCAATGCTTTCGATAGCGTCATATTTCACTGTGTAATCCTGCCAGCCCTCCGCCTGAACAGTAAATTCATTTTCTCCGTAACAGATCTCGATTTTTCCCGTATATAACGTCCATACCGTAAATAGCACACACGCGAGCATTATAAACACATAGACCGCAACCACTTTATGGTTGTAGTGTACTGCCAGCCCTTTTCCGGTGCGCAACTTCTTTCTATAATAGAGATAAGAATACAGGATGCTGCCAAAAGCTGCTGCCGTGATAGCGACAATAAACAGAAATAATGCAGCCATGCTGTCACTGAACAGTCCACAGATCATGCTCAATAGTCCTGCTGCCACCCATATTTTCCCACTGAAGCGGTGCGTGGCATTCCAGTTCTCCTCATCCTGCAATGTCCATACGACGCGGATGCCGATGGTGCGGTTCGGTTTCACCTTGGGCAGATAATTGCCCACAATAACAAATAGCAATCCCATTCCGACATACAAAATTGCCATGAGCAGATTCTCTTTCCTTACACCCATATCGATCCATCTGGCGATGCCGTTATAGAGCAATGTCATTCCCGGCACGATCCACGTAACCATTCTTATGACCTTGTCACTCTGCTGCCTGTTTCTGTTGTCGTAAAAAGTTACTGCCATTATTACCACATAAGTCACTGCAAAAGTGCCGTTTATCCACAGACTGTTCTCAAAGGTATATCCCAATATAATGCCCACGCACATAACAAATGCCGAGCAGATCAGCCTGCCTTTATTTTTCTGTATCATTTCCTTCATTATCCGATGCTCCTTTCAAATCTGTGATCCATAACATGATTTCTTCCAGCACGGAAGCATTCAGTTCATAATAAATAAACTTTCCTTCCCGCTTGTCCCGGATCAGATCTGCCTCCTTTAGCACCGACAAATGCCTCGATATGGAAGCCCCCGTCACCGGAAAATGTTCGCAGATCTCTCCTGCCGACAATCGACCGTTTTTCAGAAGATTTAGTATTTCACGCCTTATAGGATCTGCCAGCGCTTTCAATGTATCCTGTATTCCCAAAAATGAATCACATCCTTTCATCCAATCGTTTAACATTTAACCTAATCGTTAAATATATTGTATCATGCGGATTATTTAATGTCAACAGCTTCACAGATCAAGGCAGATACTTATTCCTGCGTATGGATACATCTGTACATAAAAATCCCTCCGTCTTATGACGAAGGGATCTCATTCTTCTCTATACTTACGTACCATCTTCCGGCAGTCCCCTTAAGAACACCACTGCCACCGGCAATGACAAAACCGCAGATAAAATATCGGACACCGGCTGTGACCACTGGATGCCTCGAAGTCCGAAGAAGGCTGTCAGGATCAGGAGAGCCGGGATATAGATAGTGCCACTTCGGAAGGAGGCTAAGATCGTCGCCCTGCCGCCCTTTCCGATGGACTGAAACAGCATGTTGCCGCAGATACATACCGGAATAAACGGTAGCGTCAGACATTGGATCTGCAACGCATAAAATGCAATCTCATAGGCATCCATATCCGTAAGGAATTCCAGCAACAGCTCTCTGCGGAACACATACACCACCCCTGCAAACACTGCCATGGTCACCAGACTAGTACACAGGGTGAACCAGAACGCTTTCTTCACACGGGAATACTTCTTTGCCCCGTAATTGAAGGACGATACCGGCTGGAATCCCTGGCCGATGCCCAGTGCCACACTAAATACGAAATTGAAAATACGGGACACCACGCTCATAGCGGCGATGGCAATATCTCCGTAGACAGCTGCCTGTGCATTCAACACCATGGTGGACACGCTGTTCAGTCCCTGCCGCATCATACTGGGGAAGCCTGCGGTAATAATATTCTTATGTACTGCAAATTCCCAGGTAAAATATTTCGGTGCCAGGCTACTCTGGGTCTTGCCCCTCAGGAAAAAGAGCAACAGAATCCCAAAGGATATGTACTGGGAGATCATAGTGGAAAGTGCCGCTCCCCGGATGCCAAGATTTATGCCCCACATAAGGATGGCATCTCCCGCCATATTTAAGATACCGCCGGAGACCAGTCCCACCATCGCAAGATTGGCATAGCCTTCATACCGGAGCACATTGTTCATCACACAGCTGGATGCCATTGCCGGTGCCGACACCAGAATATAGAAAGCATAGATTCTCGCATAGGGAAGGATGGTCTCCGTACTTCCAAGCAATCTGCACAATCCGTTCAGATCCAAAATACCGATAATTGCGATCAACACTCCGGCTCCCACCGCCAGATAAAATCCCGTTGCGGAAAAAGCTTTCGCCCGCTCCTTTTCATGAGCTCCTAACAACCGGCTGATATTGCTTCCGGCGCCATGACCGAACATGAATCCGAACGCCTGAATAATTGCCATCAAGCCAAACACCACGCCTACCGCTCCGGTGGCACTGGTGCCTAACTGGCTTACGAACCAGGTATCCACCATATTATACAGATTCGTGATCAGCATACTGATGGTGGTGGGCAGTCCCAGCTCCAGGATCAGCCGCGCCACCGGTTCCTCGGTGAGCCTTTTATACTGTTTTTCCTCTTTTGTCAAAGTTGTATCGTTCATGTTCCCTGACTCCTATAAGTGTCATCGCACATTTTTCCATGCGATTCTCTATCTGCTTATTTTTACTATTATATGTTTCTTTCTCTCAATCCAACTACCGTGTCTCCATGCATGATTCGGTGTAGCTACTGAGTTTTGACCTAAGCAGCTGTCTTACCCTCATGCATAGCCTGATATGCGATTACTACATCGGAACAGAGATTTGCCGGGCGGATTCCGGACTTGCACCGGTTAGAAACGTGCGCTGCGAGTGCACCACAGTGAAAAATAGCGTCTGTCCGTTCGGACACGACGCTATTATAGAAGATTCTTTTAAAAAATGTAAGCCCTTTCAAAATTTTTCCTGAAATTTAATAATTGACCTTTTACAGTTTCTCACTAAAATAGCTCTTATAGCCCTCCCCGAAGATCTCCGTGGCACTGGTGACGATCATAAATGCCAGGGGATCCTCTTCCTTTACGATCTCTTCCGCCTTGGGAGAAATGTTTTTCTTCATGGCACACATGATGACGCTCTTCTCCTTGCCGCTGTAGGCACCACTGCCCTGTACATAAGTTACACCAATGTCCAGCTCCTCCAAAAGTCTCCCTGCGATTTTTTCCGCATGGTCGCTGATAATATAGATCAGCTTTGCCTCATCTCTTCCGTATAGTACCACATCTAGCACTACAGAGGTAACAATGACCACGATACCGGCATACAGTGCCTTGTCAATATTCTGGAAGACAAATGCTGAAGCGATAACAATGACAGCATCCGTCAGGAAAAACAGCGCTCCGGTCTTGAGAAACGGAAACTTTATCCGTAGCAGCTTGATAATGATATCCGTGCCGCCGGTGGTGGAGCCTGCCTTGAACACCCATCCCATGGATACGGCCATCAGGGCACTGCCACACAGGGAGGCCAGAAGTGGATCCACCGTCACTGCTCCCACCGGTGTCAGCAGGTTCGTAAACAGAGAGGTCATTGCCGTACAATAGATTGTAGACAGAATAAACCGCAGTCCGAATTTCCAGATACCGATCAAAAGGATCGGTATATTGATGAGCAGCATCCAGGTACCGGTCTCAATGCCGAACAGACGATTTAAGATAATAGCGATACCGGTGATTCCACCGGGTGCCAGGGAGTTCGGATCCAAAAATAAGCTGACGGATACCGCATAGACAAAGGATGCCACCGTGATCATCACATAATCCCAGATCATCTGTAAGGGTGTCTTTTTGTCCAGTCTCTGTATTTCCAGTTCTTTTTCTGTCTTCTTTGCCATAACTTTTTTCTCCATTCCATACAAAAGCCGCATATCTATAATATGCGGCTTTTATCGGTGATACATTCACTTCTTTTCAAATCTTAAAACTTAGATATTGGCTCTTACCACTTTGGGCTGATAGCCTTCTTTTTCCAGAGCGGCAATGATCTCATTCTTATGCTCGGTGCCGAAAGCTTCCAGTGTGATACGCAGTTCCACAGCAGCACTGCGGTTGATGGATACGAACTGGTTGTGCTCCAGCTTGATGACATTGCCGTTAACGCCGGCAATGATACCGGATACTCTGCACAGCTCACCGGGCTTGTCGGGAAGCAGTACGGATACGGTGAAGATACGGTCTCTTAAGATCAGACCCTGCTGTACTACGGAAGACATGGTGATGACATCCATGTTACCGCCACTCAGGATAGATACAATACGCTTATCCTTCACATTTAACTGCTTTAAGGCGGCTACCGTCAGCAGACCGGAATTCTCCACGATCATCTTGTGGTTCTCCACCATATCCAGGAAGGCTACTACCAGATCCTCATCCTCTACGGTGATCACATCGTCCAGATTCTTCTGTAAGTACGGGAAGATCTTGCTGCCAGGAGTCTTTACCGCGGTACCGTCTGCGATGGTGTTGACCTTGGGCAATGTGGTAACCTTGCCGTTCTTTAAGGATACCTGCATGCAGTTAGCTCCTGCGGGCTCTACGCCGATGACCTTGATCTTCGGATTCAGCAGTTTTGCCAGTGTGGAAACACCGGTTGCCAGTCCGCCGCCACCGATAGGAACCAGAATATAATCTACCAGCGGAAGCTCTTTGAAGATCTCCATGGCAATAGTACCCTGACCGGTAGCTACGGTCAGATCATCAAAAGGATGGATGAAAGTATATCCGTGCTCTTCTGCCAGCTCATATGCCTTTGCGCAGGCCTCATCATAGACATCTCCATGCAGTACTACCTCTGCTCCATAGCCTCTGGTACGGTTTACCTTGATCAAAGGTGTCGTGGTGGGCATTACGATGGTTGCCTTGCTTCCATAGCATTTTGCCGCATAAGCCACGCCCTGGGCATGGTTGCCTGCAGAGGCGGTGATCAGTCCCTTGGCGCGCTCTTCATCGGTCAGAGTGCTCATTTTGTAATAAGCGCCTCTTAACTTGTAAGCTCCGGTAAACTGTAAGTTCTCGGGCTTTAAGTATACGCGGTTGCCGGTCTGGGCACTGAAATAATCACTGTATACCAGTTTGGTCTCTAAAGTAACTTTTTTAACGATCTCACTTGCTTCTTCAAATTTCTCTAAAGTCAACATTTCTTCCTGCATTTTTCTTCCCATGCCTTTCTGTCACACTTTCTTTGGTCTGCCTGTTTATTATTCTTCCGCGTCTGTCTCTCCAGCTTCTTCCTCCGGCAGATGCAGTTCTCCGATGTCATCCATATTCACATCAAACAACGCATTTACAAATTCATCGGAATTGAATTTCTGGAGATCCTCGATGGATTCTCCCACACCGATATATTTTACCGGAACCTTCAGTTCGGACTGGATGGCCACAGCGATACCGCCCTTGGCCGTTCCGTCCATCTTGGTCAGGATGATACCCGTAAGATCCGCCACCTCACCGAATTCTCTTGCCTGCACCAGAGCATTCTGTCCCGTGGTGCCGTCCAGCACGATCAGATTCTCTCTGTGGGCATTGGGGAATTCCTTGTCGATGATACGGTTCATCTTACGAAGTTCTTCCATCAGGTTCTTTTTATTGTGCAGTCTGCCGGCGGTATCTACAAGAAGCACATCCACGCCTCGTGCCTTCGCCGCATTCACGGCATCAAACACCACGCTGGCGGGATCCGCACCTTCTTTTCCGCCGATCATGGGAACATCCGCCCGGGATGCCCACTCTGCCAGCTGGTCTCCCGCTGCGGCACGGAAAGTATCCGCTGCGGCAATAAGGACTTTCCTGCCCTCATCCTTTAATTTACCGGCCAGCTTGCCGACGGAAGTGGTCTTCCCCACACCGTTGACACCGATGACCATGATCACGGACTGTTCCTTCTCAAAATCATAGGCAGTCTCATCCACCTGCATCTGATCCTTGATACTTTCAATCAGAAGCTGTTTGCATTCGGAAGGTTCCTTGATATGTTTTTCCTTCACCTGCTGTTTCAGTCTCTCCACGATAGCGGTGGTGGCATTCACACCGATATCTCCCATAATGAGGATTTCTTCCAGTTCTTCATAGAAATCATCATCAATAGCGGAGAAGCCGCTGAAGACCGAATCAATTCCCCGTACAATGTTGTCACGGGTCTTGGTCAGTCCTTCTTTTAACCGGGCAAAAAAGCCTTTCTTTTCCTCACTCATCCGATTTCCTCCAATCAGCATTCTATCCAGAAAAACGCTTGCGTTTTTCTTGTATGAAACTTAGAACTTCTTCACGAAAGAGCCTTTGCTCTGAGTGATTAGAAGTTCTTTTCATACTCTAATCATCCAGATCTTTATCAATGAGGTTAACACTGACTAAAGTAGATACACCCTTCTCCTGCATGGTGATACCATACAGTCTGTCCACCTGTTCCATCGTACCGCGTCTGTGGGTAATGACAATGAACTGAGTGTTCTTGGTCAGCTTATGTAAATACTTAGCGAAACGGCCTACGTTGGAGTCATCCAACGCTGCCTCGATCTCGTCCAACAGACAGAACGGAGAGGGCTTTAAGTTCTGGATGGCAAACAACAGGGAAATAGCGGACAATGCCTTTTCTCCACCGGAGAGCTGCATCATGTTCTGAAGCTTCTTTCCGGGGGGCTGTGCGATGATGCGGATGCCTGCTTCCAGAATATCCTCATCCTCCATCAGTTCCAGGGTTCCCTTACCACCACCAAAGAGTTCTTTGAATACTTTATCGAATTCTCTGCTGATCTCCGCAAATTTCTCCGTGAACTGTTTGCGCATGGCAGTATCCAGTTCCTCGATAATGCCTTCCAGGGTCTTCTCCGCCTCTACCAGATCATCATGCTGGGTCTTCATGAAGGTATAACGCTCCATCAGATTCCTGTAATCCTCAATGGCGTTGACATTGACATTACCTAACTTCCGGATCTCATCTTTCAGACCGCTGATCTCATGCTTCATGGCGGGCAGATCATTCATCTCTTCATTGCGAAGGCCTGCCGCATCACTCAGGGTAATCTCATACTCATCCCACATGTAATTGATCTGGCCTTCGATATTGTCTTCCAGCTTTTTCTTCTGTTCACTCAGACGATAGACTTCTTTGTCCAGAGCATTCATGCGCTCTGACATTTCTTCTCTGCTCTGGAAGAAGCCTTTCTGCTTTGCAGACAGTTCTTCTTTCTTTGCAATATCCTCGTCCAGCTTTTTCTTGGAAGCATCCTGATTCTCATGGGAAGCCGCGATGGTCTTCTCAATCTCCAGAATGTTGTTTTTCTTGCGTTCCACTTCCTGTGCGTTTTCAGTCAGTGCCTGTAAGATCTCATTCAGTTCTGCCTGTGCACGCTCCAGCTCGCCGCCTATACGGTCTACATTGGCCTGTTTGTAATCCAGAGCCTGACGCATCTTCTCGACTTTTACTTCCCATTCTCCGGCATGGGCGGAAGCTTCACTCTCTTCCAGTCTGCAGCCTTCCAGTTCCTTCTGGAAGACAAGAATCTGTTCCTGAGTGGTTTTCTCCAGTTCTTCACTTGCAGCCAGTTCCTGTACGATTGTTTCCTTGCTGGAACGGATCTCGAAGATCTTGGTCTCGATCTCCTGTTCCTCCAGCTTCAGGGACTGTGCACTCTCTGCCTCTTCTTCCATACGTTCTCTGGCCTGGGAAATATTTAATCTTGCGGTATTCTGCTCAATGGACTTGCGCTGCATCTCGGTCTTCAATGCTTCCAGATCCATACGCAGCTTATTTCGTTTGCTCTTGGCGCCTTCAATCTTCTGGTTATAGGTCTTGATGTCATCGGAGAGTTTTTTCACCTTTTTCTCCAGTTCATCCATCTCACGACGTCTTCCCAGAAGATTACTGTTATTCTTAAATGCACCACCGCTGATGGCACCGCCGGGAACTAAGAGTTCGCCTTCCAATGTGACCATACGGATGCCGTAATCGAATTTTCTTGCGATCTTCACGGCATTGTCCACGTTGTCTACGACCACGATACGTCCCAGCATGGCCTTGGCCACATTGCGGTATTCTTTTTCCGTATTTACCAGTTCATCCGCCATACCGATGACACCTTTTTCCTTCAGGGCCTCGGGATTTTTGAATTCCTGAGGTTTGGTAATACTGGTCAGGGGAAGGAATGTGGCTCTTCCGAGGCGGTTCTGCTTTAAGAATCCGATCATATGCTTGGCGGTCTCTTCGTTATCCGTTACGATATTCTGAATATTACCACCCAGAGCGGTCTCGATAGCGGTCTCATATTTGGCTTCTACCTGAATAATATCCGCTACAACACCGATGATACCTTTTTCTTTTTCCTTCTGCTCCATGACCTTCTTGACGCTGCCACCGTAGCCGTCATACCGCTCGGTGATATTGGTCAGGGCTTCCAGTTTGGACTGCTCCTGATGGAAACGGTTCTGTGTCTCCCGCAGCTTCGCATCTAAGCCTGTGAGATTCTCACGGATATTGCCCAGCTCCAGTTCGGATGCTGCTTCCTGTTCTGTCATCTGCCGCAGTTCTTCGGTCACAGTCTCGAAGGTCTCTTCCAGCTTCTTGATTGTCTCTTCTCTGGCAGCCTCATCGGATTTGGCACGAAGCAGTCTGGAATTCAACTCTGCCTTGCGGATATTGATCTGCTCCATCATAGTATCGAAACGTCCCATCTTGGACTTGATGGTAGCCCGCTGGTTCAGCTCGCCGATGATGGTATTTTTCCCGGCCTCAATATTATTATTGAGTTCGGTGATCTTGTTCTGGATAGCTTCCAGGTCGGCCTTTGCCATGGCTGCCGCCTCTGCGATCTCCTGTACCTGAGTATCCGTATCCTTTTTATCGGTTAAAATATCCTGTTTTTCTTTTTCTTTGCCGGCGATTTCTTCTTCCAGGGCTGCCTTACGATTGTTCAGATGGTTCTCACTGCCGTGAGCGGAATTGATCTGCTCTTTTAAGACATTGATCTCACCTTCCAGTTTGCCCCGCATCAGGCCGGTATCCGTCAGTTGCTCTCTGGCGGCTTCAATGGCTGCATCCAGGCTTTCGATCTCCTGCTGGATCCGCTCGTATTCTTCCTTGATACCTTCGTACTTTTCACTGGTCTCGTTCAGTTCATTGCTGGCCAGATTATATTTTTCTTCCATGGAAGACAGCTGTTCTCTGAGTTTCTTATTTTCCAATAAGAAGACATTGATATCCAGAGTCTTTAATTCTTCCTTTTTCCTCAGATAGACCTTAGCCACCTCGGATTGCTTCTCCAGAGGGCCTACCTGCTTTTCCAGTTCGGACAGAATATCATTCACACGCACCAGATTCTGTTTTTCGTTCTCCAGCTTTGTCTGGGCTGCTGCTTTTCTGCGCTTGAATTTCACGATTCCAGCAGCCTCGTCGAACAGTTCACGCCGTTCCTCGGGTTTACCGCTTAAGATCTTGTCAATCTGGCCCTGTCCGATAATGGAATAGCCCTCCTTACCGATACCGGTATCATAGAACAGCTCATTGACATCCTTTAATCTGCAGGGAGTACCATTGATCAGATATTCACTTTCTCCGGAACGGTAGATCCGTCTCGCCACTGTAACTTCGTCATAGTCGATCGCCAGCTGGTGATCGCTGTTGTCCAGAGTAATGGCAACATAGGCGTAGCTCAACGGTTTTCTGGTCTCTGTTCCCGAGAAAATAACATCCTGCATGCTGGCACCACGCAACTGCTTGATGCGTTGTTCTCCCAGCACCCATCTTACCGCGTCCGCAACGTTACTCTTACCGCTGCCGTTAGGTCCTACGATACCGGTGATTCCGTTGTGGAACTGAAATACGATCTTATTGGCAAATGATTTGAACCCGTGGATCTCAATACTTTTTAAATACATATCCTCTATCCCTCAATAGCAGAAGCGCCTCATAAGCTGCCTGCTGTTCTGCCGCTTTTTTTGTTCTTCCCTGCCCACGGCCAAGGCATTCTCCCTCCATGTCGATCTCTACCACGAAAGTCTTGTCGTGTTCCGGTCCGCTCTCCTCTAACAGCCGGTACTCGAACTCTTTTTTGAGTTTCCCCTGAATCAGTTCCTGGAGATTACTCTTGCTGTCGTAGAAGAGACGCTTGTCCTCTAAATCCGACAGAATGAAGCGGTCAATAAAAGCCTTGGCAGGCTGCATGCCACCGTCCAGATAAATGGCACCAATCATGGCTTCCATACCGTCAGAGGTGATGCTGTCTCTGCGTCTGCCGCCGGTATTCTCTTCGCCCTTTCCCAAAAGCATAAACTGTCCCAGTTCCAGGTCTCTGGCACAGAATGCCAGGGAAGGCTCGCACACCATGGAGGCACGCATCTTGGTCAGCTCGCCCTCGGGAACATCCGGGTGTTCCCGAAACAGGAAGTCGCTGGATACCAGCTCCAGTACGGCATCTCCCAGGAATTCGATGCGCTCATAGTTCTCTGTCTTGTTGATCTTTTGTTCATTGGTATAGGAGCTGTGGGTCAGAGCCTGCTTCAGCAATGCTTTGTTGTGAAAGCAATAGCCGATGCGCTGCTCCAGCACGTCCATTGTATAACCATCCAACATTTTCTTGTCCTCACTATATTCCGTAGTCCCGGCTATGGTAAGAAACGCGGCGCGCTTATTCTTAACCATAGCCGTGCCTACTGGACTACATAATTACCCTCACCATGCCTATTCATAAATGGCTGTCAAGTGTGTCCCGTTTTACGGAACACATCGTATAAAAACAGAGGGGAATGACCTCTTGTGCGAGCAAGCTCTCACCGGAGTCATTCCCTCTATTTTTGCATGGCTCGTAGCTTTACTAGTTCACTGCGTTCTTGATCATCTCTACTGCTTCTTCTACAGTAGTAACCTGCTCTGCAGACTCTGCAGGGATCTCGATATCGAACTCTTCCTCGATACCCATGATGATCTGGTATACATCCAGGGAATCAGCACCCAGGTCATCCTGGAAGGTGGTCTCCATGGTGATCTCATCGGGATCTACATTTAATACCTCAGCAATAATTTTCTTTAACTTTTCGAATTCCATAACAGTTCCTTCTTTCCAAATATTTTGTAATTTTAATTATTTTCTGCAGCCTTATCTTCCAGACCGATCTGCTCTTTGATCTTTTCGTTGATCTTCTCTTCCTTAAATGCGATGCATTGCAGGATGGAGTTCTTCACTTCCACAGCCTTGCTGCTTCCGTGGGTCTTCACTACCAGACCGTTTAAGCCAAGCAGCGGAGCTCCTCCGTACTGGGAGGTATCGAAGCTCTTCAAGGTCTTCTTCAGCGCGGGCTTTACTAACAGTGCGCCGATCTTACTGCGCAGTGTGGACATCATTCCCTGCTTTACCTGATGCAGCAGTGCGGAGCTGACGCCCTCGTACATTTTCAGTACCACATTGCCGACAAACGCTTCACAGACGATGACATCTGCCACACCTGCCGGAATATCTCTGGCTTCTACGCTTCCAATAAAGTTGATCTCGGGACAATTCTTCAACAGAGGGAAAGTCTCCTTGACCCAGCGCGTTGCCCTTCTCCTCCTCGGCGCCGATATTCACAATACCGACTCTCGGATTCTTTACTCCCATAACGCTTTCCATATAGACACTGCCCATCTTGGCAAACTGGACTAACATGGAAGGTCTCGCATCTACGTTGGCTCCACAGTCTAACAAAAGGCTTACGCCCTTCTCCGTAGGGATCAGAGGCGCTAAAGGAGGTCTCTCCACACCGCGGATACGACCTACGATCACCTGTCCGCCTACCAGTACCGCACCGGTACTTCCCGCAGATACAAATGCATCGCATTCGCCGTTCTTCACCATATACATGGCTTTGACAATGGAGGAATCCTTCTTCCGACGGATCGCCATGACCGGAGGTTCTGCCGTCTCAATGACTTCTTCAGCATGTACAACTTCCAGCTGCTCTGCATCATAGGTATATGCCTTTAATTCCTCACGGATCACAGGCTCTTTGCCTACCAGGAATACTTTGACACGTTTGTCCGCATTGACAGCTTCCACAGCACCTTTTACGATCTCTGCTGGAGCATTATCGCCACCCATTGCGTCTACAGCAACATTTACATATTCTGCCATTTCGTCGTTCCTTTACCTGTTTGTGTTTATCCGCTCATCATCAAACCGCTCCGTGGATCGCACCAAACAGTTTGATGATGGCAGATTCATTCTTACTATACTAAAGGCGTATATAAAAAGCAAGTGATTTTTTTGTGAAAGCAAAAGGAGATTCCATCCGGAATCTCCTCTTTTCTTTTCACTTAATTTCGCTTCATTGATTTATAAATTAATCAACGCTTACGACCTGCTTCTTATTGTAAGAACCGCAAGCCTTGCAAACTCTGTGAGGCATCATCAGTGCACCACATTTGCTACACTTTACCAATGTAGGAGCGCTCATTTTCCAGTTTGCTCTTCTCTTATCTCTTCTACCTTTGGAAGATTTATTCTTAGGACAAATAGACATCGTTACACCTCCTTATTCGCGTTGAAGATATCTTGGATTGCTGCCATACGAGGATCCGGTACGAAAGTATCGCAACCACATTCCTTCAGATTCCTGTTCTGACCACATACAGGGCAAATACCCTTGCAGTCTTCCTTACACAAGATCTTTGCCGGCCAATTCACCAGAATTTCATCGTACACAAAAGCCTCTACATCCAGCTGCCATCCATCCATAAAGCTCTGCTCGGTATCTTCTTCCTCACTTACTTCCGCTTCCGGAGAATAAACGATTCTGTCAAACTTAAGCTTCATTGCTGTAGGTACTTCAGTAAGGCACCTGTCACATTTCGTGTCAAAGGTAAGCTCTGCAGTGCCGGTTACTTTTGCCTTGTTCACACCGATGTTGGTAAAAGTAAGATGAATGGGTGTCTTCTCCATAATAGAGAAATCTCCCTGGCGGCTCTTAAAGCTTGTCATCTCAAGCGGAATGGCAACAGTCTCTACCTTGCCTTCGGATGTTAATACATCAGATAAACTTACTAACATAGCGACTCCTATGCAATATGTTGCGTAGAAAACACAAGTCTCCTACGATGTGTTGATTCACACACTGATTTATTATACATATGGTATGTGCTTTTGTCAACAAAATTTTGTGGGATTTTCATACTATTTTCTTATAATGCACGATTGCTCTACGAAGCATAAAAATATCTGCCTATTCAACTCCCAATGCCTTATAAACTGCTTCTTCCGGAGAAGAATAGAATATTAAACTGAATGCCCCAACTAAATCAGACGGTACGGTTCCAAGGTCTGCTGCTGATGTGATTGGGAGAAGAACTTTTTTAGCTCCACTATCAAGGCACACCTGCAATGTACTTGCCAAATCTTCTACTTTAATCAGTGTTCCACCAATACTGATCTCACCAAGTACTGCAAGACTGCTGATGGGGGGCTTACTAAGTGCCGCTGATGAAATAGCAATTAGCGTAGGAAGTGCAAGATTTCCCGTCATTCCAAGTCCCTGCATATCCTGATAATTGATGATGTAATCCTTGGTTGTTGTACTGATATTTCCAGATATTGCGTTACCATTAGCCTTCAAATAATTAAATGCTGTATTGGTTGCTTCCTTTGGCTCTTTTCCTGAACCAATACCGGTACATGTGAGTTTTCCATTTCCCGGCATCATCTGAGTTTCCAAACGATAGCATCCAATCATACCAGTCTTTGACTTGGATACTGTATATAAACACCCCGGTTTACCCATACCTTCAGGAATCATCTTTCCGCCGCCCTGCTCTGGTACGGATACAAAATGTTCATCAAAACTGTCATTGTCTATGTATGAGAAGTTCACATCATAGAACTCCATTCCACCAATCTTCTTAAGCTGTTCTTTTACTCGTCTACGAAGTTCAAGTGAAATATCCATGATCTCTGCAACTTCTTCCTTGCTGACTTCTCCATCCGGATAAATCAATTTGATAAATCCGGAAATCAGCTTACGAACAGCAATTGCATCTCTCTGATTTAAATTATTTCCTAATTTGAAATACTTCTCTGCTATATTGCTGTAATTATCCTTACGAAGTTCACGCATGAACTCTGACAGATAATCTGTGATAAATCCATAATCATTTGTAAATGAATCCGGTCTGTACTTAGGAATCTCCCAGCCCGGTATATATGCATGGAAACGGTCAAGGAAAGCAGTATCCGTACCCATTTCAGGAGGAAATGGATCAAACAGGCTTGATGTCTTCTGCAATGTCTCAACACTCTGATTGATATTACCTACAAAGACCATTGATGCCTTTGCCTGTATCTCAGCCTTGCCACGAGAAAATGCACCTGATGCCATATATCCCTTCATAATCTGGATACCATCTTTATCCTTAAACTTGATACCAGCAACCTCATCAAATGCTACAACATCCCACATTCCGACAAGACCTACTGTATTATTAGACATGTTATAAAACAGGTTTGCAACTGTTGTCTGTCCTCCGGCAACAAGGATACTGTTTGGAGAAATCTGCTCATATATGTATGATTTACCTGTAGAACGAGGTCCTAGTTCGCACATATTAAAGTTGTTCTCAACAAGCGGAATCATACGGGCAATCAATAACCATTTAGCTCTGTCAGAAAGCTTGTCCGGCTCCATACCAGTAGAGCGAAGCAGGATATCCATCCACTCTTCCTTAGTAAATGCCTTACGACCATTCTTTACCTCATCCATATCCACATGTGGCATCTGAATCGGTGTCAGCTTTCTGATACGGATAGGCTGTGTATTCTTCTTGTCTTCCTCAATAAACTCATAGTCAAGCTGGAGAATACACCAGATACCCCCACAAAGCAGACGGTCATAATCCTTTACATAGTCAGCACTGATAGGAATATTCTTAATGCCAAGGTTAGAGAAGGTTGCCTCGTACCGGTCTTCCTTTGTATTAAGAACTACTGTAATCCTGTCAATAACTGTATAGCTTCCTCTCTCTCGAAGAAGTGACAATATCTTCTGTGCTTCATCCGGGCGGACATAGTTATCTCGCAGAATACGCTTCACATTGTCTACTCCCTCGTCAATAATCTCCTGATCATCGGAATTACAATACTGTCCGAGAAGATATTCCAGTACATAAACAGGTACATTGGCTCCTTCGCGGATTGACTTTGTTAAGTCCTTGCGGACAATACGACCATCATAATATTGGCGGAGTTTTTTCTTGATAATATCTCTAGGATTCTCAATATCATACGCTTCCTTAATATTTATATCAGTGTATCTATCCATAATTACCTCCATATTTTATCTTTGAGATAGCATATTCTCCAAGGCATTGACTAACGCATCGATTGAACCTCTTTTATGCTCATCTAATACTGAATCCGCATCTTCTACAGGTATCAATTTTGTGACTTCCATTTTTACCTTTTTCTCAACAGCATCTGTCCATCGTTGTCCTTGAGATAAAAATACAGTCTTTACTCTATCTGACCATTTTTTACTATTTCTAAATGACGTCACCCCTAAATCTACCGAAAATTTATTTCTTATCGCCTCTATATAAAAATCTTTTTTTAGACAATCTTCAAACTCTGCTGTATTATTTCCATTACATATTGAATACTTCACATCACTTTCTGATAGCAAACCTTTTTCAATTGCCTTTTCCGCTGCATCATATCCTGCTTCATCTGCATCCAGAAATACAAAGTATCTGCATACATAAGATCTAAGCCTAGATAATTCATAATTTAAGTTTGTTGCACCTGCAAGCGGTTGTATCACCAATTTATTTTTTATAAGTGCATCTTTTATAGTTGGGCTCAATGACGATAAAATTTTATTTAATGCTATCTTATCATCCTCTCCTTCTACTACCAGTACATGACTTGCATTAATCAAATTATCCTCTGGTAAAACACCTAATAATTCTCTAATTTCCTTAATATTTTTTGCTGGTTTAGCGGTGCCATGATCTACTATAATATTATTTGATATATTATTTCTTTGAACGAATAACGGATTATGCGTTGTTATAATTACTTGATGATTTTCTGAAATACCATTTATCACATTTACTAAGCTATGTATGGCTTCGGGATGCAAATGTGACTCTGGCTCTTCTATTGCAATTATTGATGCACCTATCTCATTTTTCGATTCCTTTAGTATCGCTAATGATACTAAACTCTTTATTCCATCTCCCTTATAAAGAATACTTGTTGGCGTACCATCATTTAGAATTACATCTACATCGTTTCTAAATCCGCGCCATACTAATCTTCTTCCTCTAGATTTTATTTCCACATTTGTAAGCTGTGGTAAAAATTCTTGCAAAGGTGCTAATATTCTATTTGCAATATCGTTATATACTGCTTCTTGTAAATTGTAAATTGTTTGTTCTGCGGATTTATACTCTTCATTATCATATAGCTTTGATAACTCTGTAGATATTAGTCTATGTATAACATCCATAGCCATATCTTCTGTTCTTACTGCCTGTATATAATTAATAGCAATTCTCTCACATATAAATGCAGTTACTTTTTCTGATTTATCATTAAATGAAGAAGATCCTTTCTTTGGAACTGTTATTTTAGCTCTATTATCTTGTCCATATTTAAGTTCAATGGGTATATCCTCATTACTTCTAATTCCGGTTGTCCTAAAAAATTCAGTATTTTCATCATGATTCAATCTAAAATTCAATCTAAAAATAGAATCTAGGTTATTCTTTCGTTGTTGCAATTGAACTGGAAAATCTCTTTGCCAATCATACAAACGTTCATGTACATTTGCATGATTAGCATGTTGCATCATTGTTTCCATCGCAACATTTAGTGCCATAAGTATGTTAGATTTTCCTTCATTATTTCTTCCAACTAATACTGTAATATTTTGAAGATTTATTTTATGTGCCTTTGTTATACTTCTATAATTTGTAACTGAAAAATTTACTAGTTGCATTTTTTCAACTCCATATCCTAACGTAATTTAAAATCCAAAATCATCCACAAACGCAATATCAATCATAAACTCATACTGCTGCAAGATATTATTCTCATCATTTGCATCTGCCAATACAAGATAATACTTGTCTCCATGCTTATATTCTCTTGATTTCAAAGTAAACTTCTCGTGGAAAGTTCTCTTCTCCGGTGCATCTTCCCTGCTGTTAGCAATCATCGGCACATCAAATGAAATCTTTTCGCCATCCTCCGTAGTAAAGTAAGCCACGATACTTCTTGCTTTCATGGTGTCTGTGACTTTCTCTGTCTGAATAAAATCAAAGTATGTGATAAGGTTTGTCACCTTACGGGTAACAGATGTAAGGACAACATCCACATAATCGTATGCTACGCCTCTGGTATTCGTTGTAAGTTCAATGACCGGAACTATCATCTCCTGTAAGGACGTACCACCATGTACATAGTTCTGTCCACCTCCAAAGCAACCTTGAAAATATCTGCTCCTACCGGAGTATCCACATAAAGTTTATTGAGATATGTCATTGTTCTTGCCATGATTCCCTGCTCATTTACTGCATCTTCTGTAATGAGGAATCTCTTGTTTGTATAAAGGCATTTATCCTTTGGATAAGTTACCTTGTCAAACTCCTGTAATCTGTCTCTCTTATATAAGAAGCCATGATCTGCAGTGATAAAAAACTTAGGTGTAGACACATATATGGTCAGCTTTCTAACCAACTTATGTATCTCTTCTATCGCCTCTGCACAAGCATTGAATACCTCATTCTCACTTGCAGGCTTGTCTCCTCTTGCATCAACCTGATTGTGATAGATGTACACGATATTCTTGCCTTGAATCAGCTCCCTGATTCGAGCCTGATTAGCATTTGCCACTTCATCAAATGACAATGCCACATTATTTTCATTATAAGATTTCAGTATCTTGTCTCTCTGTTCCATACTTGCACATGCCTGTCCATCAACAGTCACATTCAAGTTACCATCTACCTGCATCTCTTTATGTGGAAGGAGACTCGCCATTCCTACTGATGTAACAGAAGGCAGGCAACTAAGCATACACTCCATCTTCGGTGTACACTTCTCATCCAATTCCAATCTACCGAAAAGTTCCTTTGCACACTCATATCGAAAAGCATCGGAAATAATAACAATGACTCTCTGCTTTCCATCGTAGCCTCTAAGATAATGCTTATAGAAATCTTCCTGCTTTGGCAGGTCTGTAGCATTCATTACATCATTTGTAAAACTCTCATTCCACTTCGGTGTTATCTTCTGTAAATATGTATTCGCATAAATATTCTCTACTCTCTGTCTTACATCAGAGAATTTACTGTTATCTTCAATCTGGTCATATGCATAATAAAACCATCTATAATATGAATCTATCAAATAAGACTCTTTCTGATAATTTGCAACCAATGTCTTAATATCACTCGAAAACTCCATAAGTGATACAGACTTCATCATCAAATACGCATACTTGATAGTCGTATATTCATTCTTGTATCTTTCGCTATAATGATATGCCTTAGACATTCTCTGGTCAGCTACCTGAGCAATATTAAGTCCATCAATCTGTGCATCTAAAATCTCATCATTTAACTGTTCCAATGCCCAATCAATAATAATGTCATCTAACCCGGCAAACGCATCACATGCAAAAAAATGTCAGACATCTGGAGAGACTGAACTGTTTTTTTCTTCTCCACATCTTTCTTTAATCCATCCTGTATTCTTCTCACAAAACGCAATGATTTATTTATTCTTTCTACCAGTTCGTCATAGGCATCCTGATAATTTACATTGTCCATGATATTACGGATAAAGACCACAACATCATTACGCTTCTTAAGAATATAAGACCTCATTGCTTCCGGAACCGTAGCCTTTAATGTAGATGACGCATATGTTAATATCATACAAGCGGACAAATCATCCATGTTCGGCTTTTCAGATTTATATCCAAAGAATTTTTCACAAAGCTCCCAGAATTTATCAGTCAGTCCATTATCATCTAATGCCTTAAAATACTTCTCATTGTCACCGAGCATCATCTGCTTAACTACTTCCTCAAAATTTGGAGTCTTTACATCCGTGAGTACAGCAATCAAACCAATATCAATTGTCTGAGCATTGTAATGATCAATTCCAAGTTCCTTGAACTTCTCAATACGATGCTTATTCTTCCAGAAATTGGCATACTGTGATAAATGCTCCTTAAAACGATTATCAATGCCAATCTCCTGAGACATCTGCGATACTCTGTCTGTATAATAAGGTGTTGAGTAATAATACATATCTGCGAGAGGATTCTCTGCATCACTTGGCTTTGCAAAGGCTGCATAGACAAGATATTTACTCTCTCTATCCTCTTCGTTTAATAGATACTTTGAATAGAGCCAGTTTGTACCATCAAGAATATGCAGCTTTACATCACCAAGCTGCAGTTCCGATACCTCATCCTCGTATTCACCTTTATCATCAAACCAGAATATGATTCTTGTCTCTGACTTGGCAAATTCTGTATTTAATTGCTCCTGTATGTTCTGTAAATCCATATTTCACCTTCTAATCCATTTGAGCAGATAGTCTCTGCACAAATATTTTTATTCAGCCTATGCTAATAAGTGTCCGATAAATGGTCACTTATCGAACACTTTGTATCCGATAGCCCCAAAAGTGTCCGATAGTGTTCAATAAAGTGTTCGATAAATAGTAATGTGACCACTAAATCACATATTTAGTTGCCGGTCCATTTCCAATCTTCGTAATCAATCCTTTTTCTATCATCTTATCAAGTAATTTTCTTGCTCCTGTCTTTGACTTATAACCACCTATATCAGCGGCTTTTTGAGAAGAAATACTTCCATTCTGCCTGATATACTCAAGTATTTTATCTTCTTTTGACACAGCAGCTACTTCTACTTGATTTGCATTTTCATTTCTGATATCAGCAGCTCCCGGAATATATACCACTTGTCCAACTTCAAGCTTTAATGTTACCCTGTCATTGCGCTCTGAGAAATCAAATTCCGGTTTCTTCCAATTTTGTTCTGCCCATGCTGTCATAATCTTATCGACACCACTTCCTGCACGCTCACCAACATTTACAAAACCAAACATCTTTAAGATATTCGGATTTCGTGGATCACTATTGCCACCAGCATAAAATTCCTCTTTTGTTACCCTGATAGTACCGGGATTGGAAATACTTAGTTCTTTACCCTTCTTTACTACAAGAATTCCTCGTCTACCATAATAATTGGCATGTGCCAGTGCATTTGCCAATGCTTCTTCCAATGCATCGTGCACATCTACTCTGTCTACCCGATATCCATTTCGTCTATTTGCAAATGGAACCGCTACTTCATCGTCCATTCTGGTACGCACCTTGCAGAAAAAGTCATATATATTACCGCTCCAATCACCTTCGTTAGAATGTGTCCGGAATAACCAGCGTACCGCTTTATCATCGCATTCCTCACGATAATCCAGAAAATAATTAGGAAAAACTTCTGTAATGTGATAAGCCTCTCCAAAGAATAAAAGTCCTGCTATTGTTGGAGATAATGTACCATTCTTATTTTTTTTTGCTGCCGCCCTTAGTTTCATAAGGAACTCATCATTTTCCAAAGCATTCCAAGGATGTCCACTGTGAAGCTGTTCAAAAATAATTCTATAACCTTTTATTGTATCCTGATTCAGCACTTCCAATCCAAACTCATCCAAAGCACTTCCACATCACCAGATACATCTCTCTGGTCAGCAAACATCGCACGGACTGCCTCTTCTGTACAAAGGAAGTCACCTTCATAATCTCTTTTATAAGTACCTTTCATCGGATCTGTCCCAATGTATACCGGCTTATCATGTCTATCTGCTGCTGGAACATCAATTCTTAATATTTTCTTTTCTCCAACAGCCATAGGTCTGACATGATGATTCAGTAAGATGTTCTTTGACACCTTATTTCTGTCATTCAATGTACTCCAGAAATCCTTTTGATATTTAACAATTTGCTTGTCTGTCAGTCCCTCAACCGTAAAAAGAATCTCTGTGTTCCCTAATTCCAAGCAGAATTGTGCCACCATTTGTATTTGCAAAAGAAGAATAAGTCTCCCATATACTCTCAGGAAGTCCACCGGTTGCCAATTTGCATTCTCGTTCATGATCCTCGCCAAGATTCAATTCATTTAATATGTACTGTTTCATATATAACAAAACCTCCTGCATGTAACTTGAATATTTCAAAACTACTCAAGAAGCAATTCTATTAGTTTCAAATAAAAGTTTCAGTTTATCGTTTTTTATTCCCATTCGTAATAAAAAACAACAATATGCCAATGCCATCAATGCATATGCCGTCGCAGCAATTACAGAATCTAAAGTTCTATATCTTCCATGTGTAATGTCATTTCTATATTTTACAAAAGCCGCAATATCTTCTTCTGTACATGACAATTTAGCCTTTTCGTTAAGTATTTTCATATAATAATCTTGTTTTTTATAAAGTAAGTATATCTTTCTACTATTAGCCATGCCCCAATGAGATATACTGTTAAATATCATATCATAAGTTTTATCTTCTAATTTTTTATCTGACTTTCTGTGTTGCTTAATTACCGCTTTCACACTTTTAATTAAATCTTCCAAATTAGTATTTTCATCATCTTTGAGATCCGTCACAAAATCTAATTCGCATTCAATTGAAGAACATATATTTTTAATCTTATCATCAGACAATATGCTATAGTCTTTATCATTATCTGAATAAAAATCAAATAAATAAGTTGCCTTTCCCTCTGTGTCAGCAGACATCACAGAATGTAAGTTGGCTATACACTCATCTATATCATCAAATAAAATATTCTGCTGATATTTTTTATTTGTAAAATTGTCATACTGATAATCTAAAAATCCGTCAGCAAACTTAAACCACTTACCTGTTTCATCATCAATCTGATAGAGACGTACTTCATCGAATCCAACATTTTCTCTATTTGTCATAAACCTACATATTTTCATCAAAACATTATAAGTAAGTTTTATAATTTTTATGGGCATTTCCTTTGGAAATTCATATCTCACAATCAAATTCATGATTGATGGACTATTCTCTGATGGCATATTTTGCAAAATAAGCTTGCATTCAATATCTTTTATTTTTACAGAATATTCTTTCTTAAATACAGGATATGTTTTAATATAGCACTTTCTTTCTTCGTCATATTTTGTAGCAATTTGGGTCTGCTGATACAAATTATTAAGAGTTCCACCAATAAACTCTATTGCTTGCATTTTAGACATATCATAGCTACATAAATTAGCTGTACTCACAAGGTAAATTCCCGGTCGTAATTTATAGTTTGCTGATATTTTTCTTTCATCATATCCAGTATATAAAGCAATCTGATAACCATCCGTTGAATATCCATGCAAAAAATGATCCGGCGATTTCATTACGCTTTTTGAAAATTCAGCAAATATCCCTACACCCTCTGTTATAAAGTTAAACACCTTATCCTGTGCATGGAAATATATTTTTTCTTCACCTTGAATTATATATCCTGTAAAATTATCTGTATTACGACTTATCATGTCTAATAGGCACCACCTTTAATTTATGTGTACTATGCAATAGTTATATCTTTGCCAACAAATCTACTTTTAATGATTTCTTACCTTCCTGTGACACTTCCACACCTTGGAATTTCGCATAATTTACCTTTACACCATCATCCAAGTCAATCTCAATTCTTTGGTTGGCTACATGAGCAATGGCTTCATCATATATCTTCATCTCTGCAAGCTGTTTAGTATACTTAGTTACCGCTTTTGTGGCTTTCGATTTCTCTGATGCTGATGTTGCATTGTCAATCGTATATTGAGCACTCTGCATTGCAGTCTCAACATATTTTTGTGCCTTGTGTAGATAATCAGTTCTTACTCTGCCAACTGTGTCTGCATCATAGCGATGCATATAAATAAGTGCCTTGAAACCATTCTGCTTACCACTGTCAAAGAGCCAGTAAATAGGCCGCTTCTGATATACTTTCAAATGGTCTGCATAAAAATCTTTCAAAAAATAGTTACGAATGACTTCTCTTGATGTATTCCCTTTGTTTCCTAATGCATTTGCAATAAAATCAAGGTTCTCTTCCAAAGTATCTGCTCCATATACTATTTTCACAAATTCTACGAAACGACCAACAATATCGTCAGAGAAATATTCTTCATCTGTAATTGGAATACAGTTATCTTCATCCGGAAGAAATATCTTATATCTACTATTATCCCAGTCACCACCGGCATAAACCAATCCTTCTTCATCAAGAGAATATCGTCCAAGCATACATCCAACCGCATAGGAAACCAAACTACGAATATCTCTAGATAGATCAGCCTTACGAACCGTAATATCCTTATCTTCTACCTCTGGTGTAAGTTCTTCTTGTAAGCCATAAATATTAATAAAAATACGATTCAATTCTTCTTCATTCTGTTTCAATTTTTCAAATTGTTCATTACAATTTTTTTGCCAACGATTAAAACAAGATGCAACTGACACCGACTCCTTAACATGACCTGCTACATCAACTTTAAACACTATTTTTCCTTTTGCTATACCAACACTTTCCTTACTTAATGGGTATACGGAAGTACTAATTTATCCATTTGATGCATATTAGGTAATATCCATCTAATTTCTTTCTGATAATTCAGTCTATCTGATTTATGTGCTAGCTCATCATAGTTATTTGTTGGTTCAATGAAAAATTCTTCTGTGTCTGATAAATCATAATTAATTTTTACAGCTTTATGTTGTATTCCTCTTTTATCAAGTTCTTTTTTTTCTATAGCAATTTGAAAATGTCCTAAACTCATCCCCATACTCCAAGGTTCTATTTTTTCATCATTTGTCAAATCAGCATTCAAGAATTCATCATACATTTTATTAGATAATTGAAATTGAAGAGTACTCTGTACTGTGCCATCCTTAAGCATTTTTCTTTCTATTTCCTCCGCATCTTCTTTATACATGCCATATAAACACAATACTGGAACTTCTTTACACGATTTACGCCTTAGCAACACATAATCTCCATCTAGTATCTTTTCTAAATCATCTCCTAATGTTTCATTCATTTTTCTAATAAGTGGATTGTCTTTTTTTAATCTAGCAAAAACACCTTCATATTTATCTCCTTGCTCATTGTTTCCGGTAGTTTCTCCTTCTACAATAAAATCTCCTACTGGACTAAAGCACACTTCTCCATCATACAATTTCTTTATCCATTTTTCCTCTCCTATTTTCATTCCTGCAAAAATAGTAATTCCTTCTTCTTCCCTTTGAGGCATAAGAGGATGTTTACAAAAATCCCACGATATTTCATAAGAATTCCAATCAATCTTGCATATTTCAATTGACGATTCAACCAGCATATCTATAGTTTCTTTATAGTCATTATCAAATATTATAGGCAAAGAAGCAATATCACCAACTAAAACATTCATAGATGGATTAATAATGTTCAATAATAAGACTGTTATCTTAGAATTTAAAAAAGCGATATAATAATAGTATTTATCACCTTCAGGAAAAACACCATTACTTGCCTGATCGAATATAAATCCATCCCCTGTATATCTAAAACTTAAATTACCTGTAGTTAATGATGACCATGTTATGGCAGGTCTAAAATAAAATTCTTCATTTTTAATCTGAGCAGTTGGATATTGTCTTAATCTCTCAGCATTATTCTTCCAATCTACAACCTCCCATAAATTTCCATACCATTTTCTATATTCTCCTCCCTTATTTAGTGGCACCCATCCATCATGATCCCTGCAAAAAAGCGGATCGCAAAATTCAATATACGATATTTCGTGCCAAAATCTATAAAATAATTCATTTCCACATGTACACATCCCTCTTTTAGGTGTAGCAATTTCATCTAATCTTTTAAATTTTTCAAAAATGCTACGAATAGTATCACTTATCCAATATGCCACAGGACCTCCTGGTATTTTTCCAAAATGATCTTGAATTGCTTCATATTGATTTTCGCCTTTAAGGAACATTTCTTCTTTTCCTTTTTGAGTAGTTGGTTCAAGCAATCGACAATATACACCTTTGTATCTGTTTTCTCCACGTTTTAACATCACAAAGCTTACGGTCTGTACAACCTCTCCCCAATTTCCTCAAAAGCTCTAGCTCCTAAATGTGCCATATTTACAATCGTTTGTTGTTGCAATTTAACACGCAACTTTTCAAAACTAGATAAAAACATCCATGCATGCTGTGTAATCATCGCCTGATACCCATTTTTCTTAAGCATTTCACCACATCGTTCAATAAACACTGCGAATAAATCCGCCTTACTATCCGGATAGTTCTTCTTCACAAAATTGTTTACTTTTGCACTTAGATTACTTGTTCCTGCATATGGTGGATTAGTAGCAACTATCTCATACTTCTGTGCCATCACCTTGCCAATTCTAATCAATCGTTTCAGCTGCTCCGCTGTCTCATCTAATCCATATGTTTCAAAAGAAATTTGGCTTTCTGTATCTGTATTCTCCACAAATTTCTCTAACAACTCCCAATCATAATCTTCCACATTAAGCAAAGAGCCATATTCCTTTGCATCATTCAATATATTAAGAAGTCCTTCTATCTGCATTAAAGATGCATTTTTCTCTTCTTCTACCAATCCAACACCAAAATATTTAAGCTGACCTCGATTGATGTCATTACTCTCCTGCACAGCATATACATTTGGTTCTATACCTCTTGTCAGGATTCTTCTGTCATATTGTCTTGCTTTCATCAATACTGCAAAATAACTCAACTGAGCAGCTCTGTCGTCTATATCAAGCCCGTATATATTGTTTTGTATAACGCTCTGTGCAGCATCTCTCTGTGACCATCCTGCATTTTCATATATCTGCATAAATACATCAAACGCATACACCAGAATATGTCCTGAACCCATACAAGGATCAATAAGCTTTATATCTTCTGGCTTTAAAGTTGCATACTCTGCCTTTATCTTATTAAGTTCATGCTGCACAGACTCTTCCTGCTCTGCCTCATCCAGATAGTATTTCCATTTGCTCTTAAGTTCTTCATCCGGATGTCCTTCTAACCACATTCTGCCAAGGCTGTTTTCAACCATGTATCGTACAATCCAGTCGGAGTAAAAAGCTGGGTAACTCTTTGGTATTTCTTCTTTTGTGATTTTGGCTTTCTTGGCAAATGCTTTATTTTTAGGCTCTGTATTGTAATACTGATATAACCAGCCGATGATTTCTACCTGTCCTGCTGCCTTGCCATCCTCATCAACAGTTGTAATGTTAAAATCTTTTTTCATCGATACCATCTACAAGCATACGAATCACATCATCTTCATTCGTAAATGAGATGTTCAGAAGCATTTCGGTATAGTCTTCAGTCTCTTCAAAAAGTCCCGGTAAAACTTCATGAAGTAGATTACACTGTTTGATAAAAAGCATTCTAAATAAATCATCCAGCCTGTTATTCATTTTGGCATCAATGATTTCTTCTCTCTCTTTATCAGTGAAATCCCAGTCAATATCTGGAGCCATAGTTACCACATCAGGCTCATTTTTTCCTTCTTTTTCAGAAGAAAGCACACGAACTCTTACAGGATACATATAGTCATTCACTTCCATAAAACGGATAGCACAGATTCTGTTAAACCATGTATATGCCACTTCTTCCACTACCGCTTCAAAGCCTCTTGCATGAATCTGGTCTACCAGTTTTCTTCTCTGCTCACACTGTTTTTTGTTAAGTGTTACTTCTGTTCCTGCTGCTGTCTTGTATACCTCAAAATCAGCACCTTTTGTGATTGCTTCACTGCAATTATCCGGTGTAATTCCAAGCATACCAGCTTTGTCCGTAACGGATGCTATCAGCTTATTTCTTGCATCTATTGCAAATTTTTTAATTGCATTTTTGTTCATGTGCTATATCCTCCAATCAAGCTTATCAGCTCAATGTAATTATTGTGTCTTCTTCCAGTTCATTCATCAATTTCTGCTTCATCTCGGAAAGGAACTTGTCAATATCCTGCTCTGTCTCTATCGAATATGTTCTAGCCCCTGCCACATTGCTGATGGAAACATTCTTACGTCTCTTTGTCTTTACTTTAGTCGGTGCTGGAATAGGTTCAATCGGCTCTTTACCTGGTACTACCGGTGCGACAGATGGTTCCGGTGCAGGCTGATGTGCCCTCTCATATTCATCTATCTCATCCAAACACTTGATTTTTAAAGTGTCACTTTCCAGCTTGATATTCTTAATTGCAGCAATATCACTGGATGTTCTGAGTTTCTCCCAGATCTCATCAAATCTCTGATTGATACGAGGACGGAGCACTTCCGCAAATGGCTTAGTATCCAATACTTCTTTCACTTTAAGGAAGTCGTCATGTACTAATGGATCCATGATAGTTGCTTCCTTTTCAAGCAATCCCATATGAAGCTCTTCAAATCTCTTATTTAATTCCGGTAATCTCTGAATCTTACCGAAAGGCTTGCTGTCCTTTACAATAGTTTCTATTTCTTCAACTACTTTTAACAGCTCCTGATCACTTACATAAGTCTTACTGTTTCCAAAATATGCAAGGTTCTTTACTGCCTCTTCAAAAATCTTTTTCTGATCTCCCTTAAAGAAATCAAATACAGGTGCAGTATCTTCTGCATCATCAAGCAGGTCATCTCTCTTCTTATCTACTGTCTTGAAGAACTCTGTAGGCTCATTGATATCAAGGATTTCTGCAAGTCTCTTTCTTGCCTCTTCCATCAGTCGCTTGCAAGGATATTTCGGATTGATTCTGTACTCTACAAGGATGTCATCGTATACTTCAACCTTATCCTTTGCCCTGCTCTTGAAGCTGCTCATGATTTTGTCATCATCATCACTGGATACAGTAAATCCGAAGTAATCCTTCATAACCTCTTTTGCAGTGCGAATCTGTCCATCCGTTGCTCTTTCTCTGATGTCTATCAAAAGTTTCTCTACATATTCACGCTTTGTAATATATCTGACCAGTTCATCAGCATTCGTTGAAAGCAATGACAGACTCTGACTGTTAAGAGTAAGCGATACTCTTCCCAGCTTGAATAGCATTGCAACAAGCCACTGCACATCCTTTGGATCAAATCCATAAGGTGCTGCACCAAACTTATCCTGTAATGACTTGAGGGATGTCTTCATATGTCTGGCATTGTTTAATCCAATTACCTGTACCACTTCCTCTAACGCAAGCTTATTTGGTGTAGTATCACTTGTACCAAGGAAGCTCATCTGACCATCGCTATGTTTAAAGATAGCGCTGATATCTGAAAGCTCCGGTGCTGTCTCCATATAGGTAAGCTTATTGTATTTCATTGCTACGAGCTTACCGAGTGCTTCATTGATTCTTGTTGCCGGCTCCTTAGCTGAAATGGTTGCCTTATCGCCATTTACATAGATATCAGCATTCTTTAATGCGTCCTCAATAAAGATTCGGATTCTGTCCTTCTTCTCAATACGCTCATCCTCTTTTGCCCTGCGGATACTGTCAAAGCTGCCTCTGGCTCCGGAAGCATTTTTATTAAGGAATTTATATATCTTGATGGATTCTGTAATCTCATCAAGGAATGTACTGTCATTTGGCAGCTTCACAATCACACTGCTTTCCTGTGCTGAAAGCAGACGAAGTGCAGAGTCTGCATAATCTCCGCCATAAGGTGTAATAACTGTCACTCCGATATCGTTAGACTGATTGCCTTTGAAGAATCGATCATCCACCTTCTGGTTGAATGGGAATAAGTAACGACTGCTGTAACGATATTTTTTCTCTGTATAGATTTCCTCGAAGATAACTATAGAAGCCTCTCCGATGATTTCTCCCATCTCTACTGACTCATTGTTGATGGCATTATTGATTTCCTGCTCCTCATTTGTCAGGAAGATGTATATTTCACCATTCTTCTGTACAAGTGTCTCTTTAATCAGCTTCTTTAATGATTCTTCAATCTTAGAACGGACTTCAATCCTGTCATCATCAATATTGGAAATCATAAGCGTAGTCAGGTTGTCCACATTTGCCTTAATTTCCTTGACATATTTAATCATAAAGAACTTTCAAAAGCTCTACATCGAACTCATCCACTTACTGTTATTCTCTGCATCTGAGATAACCTGACTGTGCTGGTGGTCAATAAACTTATGTAATGGATCATAGAAGAAGCTAAACGGAACCAACACACCATCTTTTTTATCCATCACTCTGATTGCTGACTCCTGAAACAGTGCAAGCATAGAACGTGACTGATCAGACAGATGCTTTCCACTTGCGCCATGTGTTCTGACCGCAGTAAGTACCTGTCCTAAAAGATTGAACTGATATGGTATAAACGGATAGCAGTCTGCGAAATCCGCCTTATCTGCATACAGCTTCTTATCTGCTGTATCTGCTGTAAATGTAATAAGATTCTTGATAATTGATTCTTTCTGCTCATAGAGAAGTCTAAGCGTCTGTGTTGCTGTCTCATTTTTTGCAAGCACACGCTTACGGATTACTTCGTCAACATTGGATGCTGAAAGAGAAAGTCTCGTATCAAAACGTCCCTGAATCTTAGAGAAGTCATTTCCCTTTGTCTTTGTAATAGAGTCAATGTCCTCCTGGCTCGTTACGATAACCCATGCCTTACCTTTGCAGGCTGTTCCAAGGTCTTCCACAATTGTCTGGAGATTGAGCATAAGCTGTGTATCATCTGCAATATACTGACCGATTTCATCCACTAAGAAGATAACATGATGATTCGGTCCTTTCTTCGCACAATATTCCTGCACGAGTGATACAAACTTCTCGATACTGAGGTCATAGCTGCCCTTCGCATTCTTGCACCAGTTGCGTGCTGCTTCCTCACTCATGAAATCCATCTCGACCAATGTCTTTACCACTTTATCCTGAATAACTGCAAATGCCTGTCTCTTTTTATCCCAAGGTGCTCCTGCATTCGCCTCGAACTTTTCTTTGAACTCTTCAAATCTGCCCTCGTTATCCAGCTGACGTTCAAATTCTGCGAGATAAGGAATGGAACCACAATAACCCTGCATTTCATTGAACACCTTCATAAACACTTCTACGATAGCCTCTTTGCCTGAGCCTACCTTTGCAGAACCCTTTGAATCAATATTGAAAAGCATGACATCCGACTCAATAGTTCCAGCCTTTGTCATCTCTGCAATAAGCATCGGATCTTCTATTTTTTTACCATCCGTAAAATACTCAATGGCTCTTTTACCTTCTACTGTGCTGTTTTTTAATAAATAAGACAGTATTTTTAAGAAGTGAGATTTACCACTTCCAAAGAATCCGGAAATCCAGACACCCATCTTATCTGTATATCCGTCTACACCCTTTTCATAATTGTTGAAGAAATCCCTGAAATGCTTCAGAAGTTCCTTGGTCACTACATATTCATCTAATTCCTGATATACATTTTCTTCATCCGACTGACCTACTTTAATAACACCTTTGATGTCTCGGTCGATCTGCTTTTCAAACATATTTTTAATCTGCATTGTATTTCCTCCTCTACACCAGACGGAATGCCCTGTAATAGTTGTGTGAATCCATCGTTCCAAATAATTTCAAATCCTGTCCGCTATACTCTCCCGGATAAAAAAGCACTACCGGCACACTGTCAAGCACTTGATGCAGGTTATTTAAGATGTTGTGGCTTGCTATTATCGGATGGCACTTGCCTACTCCGGTAAGGAATACCACACTGTCTGTCAAATCTTCCTGCAATATTCTGGATATGATTAAATTCAGCTCATTTGTCTCATCTAGCCCCAATGTTTCTACCAAACTGTCTGCCATCTCAAAAAATCCATTCTCTTTTTCCAAATCAAAGAATGCTTCCAGATAACCTTCCTCCTTCAATATCTCAACCATCAGGTGAAACAGGTCAAACTCAACTATTCTGAAATCTTTGTTTCCGTTGTTTATTCTGTCCTTAAGGTATGCTATATGATTTCTCACATACAGCTCCTCTCTTGGATCATAATCGAATATATAATATCCGACTTCATTTCCAAGTCCTTTATTCTCTCTAAACGACTTCTCTGATATTTTATCTTCTATCTGATTCAGTCTATCATCCAAACTTAACTTTGCCATGCTCAGACTCCTTTAACTGCATTGATATATGCATCCATTCCATTACTGTGAAGTAGTTCCTCTATACGATAATTAACAAGAGCATGTCTGATTACCCTTGTCTTTGTTGATTCAATCAATCCAAAGCATCTGCAAGATTCTTCATATAACAATTCTTGAGTTTCTTAATTCCTGATTCTGACCAGCCTGCTACTTCCTCACTTTGAGCTGCCTTATCGTCAAAGAATCCATTTATATCTCTATCTTCTATCGTCTTTTCACCAAGTATTACCTTGCCACGATACACATCATATACAAATTCAAAAAAGAGCTTATCTGTATTCATAATTGCAATTAGTGTCAGCAGCTTTGCATTCTCGTTATCGACTTTAACCAAAAGCTCTACTGCTCCATCAGGCAATGACGAAAGACGATGATAGACATAATTGAATGTTCTCCGTAATCTGGTCTCATTTCTAAGCTGATAAAGATTCTCACCAATCACCTTATCCTTTATTTCATCCTTCGGCATTCCTGCTACCATAAGTTCTGCTGTCTGTTTCGTCTCTACAAAAGCAAATACCTGAGACACCATGCCTGCACTATAGTTCATTGTTTCCACCATCCTTATTCTTCTCATAGTGGATAATGTCACCGAAGTCACAGTCTAACTCATCACAGATTTTCTCCAAAATATTCATAGAGACTTTCTCTCCTTTTGTCATCTTGGCAATCGTGCTGCTACTTATTCCGAGATCATTAATCAAGTCCACTTTCTTCATATTTTTGTCAATTAATAGCTTCCACAATCCGTTATACGATACTGACATATACACTACCTCTTCGTTTTCTTAATAACCATCTATATAGCTTTTATCTATACGAATTTCTATGGCATCAATTTTACCATAAATATATTATTCCATCAACACATCTATAAATAATTACTTCGAAAAGTCGAATTCTATTTTTGAAAAAATTAGTATTTTTATTCGACATCAATATACGGCATTTTAAATTCTGAACCTTCTGAAGCTATATACAGCCACTGTTTCTATGTATTCCTATATGCGCAAAAACCGGAGCAGTCTTCCGACCACTCCGGCTTCCCATCACTTTCTTATTCCTCGTACTCTTATTTACGCTTCTGCCACAGCCTCTTTCATGCTCTTCACATATTCTCCGATGTAAGGAGCTGCGTCTTTGCCATACTTTGCAATGATCTTCACGATGGCGCTTCCGACAATGGCTCCATCTGATATGGATGCCATGGCTTTGGCCTGCTCGGGAGTGCTGATGCCGAAGCCGATAGCACAGGGAACGTCGGTCACGGTGCGGATGCTTTCCACGATAGCAGGCAGATTGGTCTTGATCTCGCTGCGCACACCGGTGACCCCCATGGAACTTACCACATAGATAAAACCTTCTGCTTCCGATGCAATCTGGCGGATACGGCTCTCGGAGGTAGGAGCGATCATGGAGATTACCTTCACGCCATGGGTTTTGGCGGGAGCTTCCACCTCTGCCTTCTCTTCATAAGGTACATCGGGAATAATGATGGCGCTGATACCCAGTTCTTCACATTTGGTAAAAAATTTCTCATATCCGTAATGGAATACCGGATTCACATACGTCATAAATGCCAGCGGAATCTGTGACTGCTCCCGTACTCTCTTCACAATTTCGAACACGCCGTCCGTTGTCATGCCGTTACCAAGAGAGCGGATATTTGCTTCCTGGATCACCACACCTTCTGCTGTAGGATCGGAAAAGGGAATACCAATCTCTATGAGATCCGCTCCTGCTTTCTCCATCTCCAGGATGAATTGTACAGTGCTGTCCGCATCCGGGTCTCCTGCGGTAAGGAAGCCGATGAATGCTTTTTTATTCGGTGTATCAAATACTTTTTCTAATTTACTCATCGTATCTGTCTCCATTTCTTCTATCTCTTCTATTCTAATTTCTTCTATCTTTCCTGTTTTCATCTTCTGTCTGCAGGAGAACGGACTGCCCAAAGCATTTCACAGCCCCTGCACGTAGGTCGGTCATCAGTCATGAATATCCACACCGCGGTATCTCGCAATAGCGGCCACATCCTTGTCGCCTCTGCCGGACAGACATATGATAATGCTCTGGTCCGGGCTGTAGTTCTTCGCGATCTTACGTACCTGTGCTACCGCATGGGCACTCTCAATAGCGCAGATGATTCCTTCAGTTCTTGCCAGATATTCAAAAGCATCCACTGCCTCGTCATCCGTGATGGGCACATACTGTGCTCTGCCGATGTCATGCAGATAAGCATGCTCCGGTCCGATGCCGGGATAATCCAGTCCCGCAGAAATGGAATATACAGGAGCAATCTGTCCATATTCATCCTGGCAGAAATAAGATTTCATTCCATGGAAAATTCCCAGAGAGCCGGTAGCAATGGTAGCTGCGGTCAGTGCCGTATCCACACCCTTGCCTGCTGCCTCACAACCGATGAGTTCCACATCCTTGTCCTCAATAAAGTTATAGAACGCACCCATGGCATTGCTGCCGCCGCCTACGCAGGCTACCACGGCTGCCGGAAGCTTTCCTTCCTTCTTCAGAATCTGTTCCTTTGCTTCCTGGCTGATCACACTCTGAAAATCTCTTACGATCATTGGGAAGGGATGCGGTCCCATAACGGATCCCAGCACATAATGGGTATCCTCCACACGATTGGACCATTCTCTCATGGTCTCATTGACAGCATCCTTTAAGGTCATGGTACCGGAAGTTACGGGATGTACCTTGGCTCCCAGAAGTTCCATACGGTAGACATTCAATGCCTGTCTGTTGGTATCTTCTTTTCCCATGAAGATTTCGCATTCCATCCCCAGGAAGGCTGCTGCCGTTGCGGTAGCCACACCGTGCTGTCCGGCACCGGTCTCTGCGATCAGGCGGGTCTTGCCCATCTTCTTGGCAAGCAGTGCCTGTCCCAGGGCATTATTGATCTTATGGGAACCGGTATGGTTCAGATCCTCTCTCTTGAGATAGATCTTCGCGCCGCCCAGATCCTTCGTCATTTTCCCTGCATAGTACAGCAGAGAGGGGCGCCCCGCGTATTCATTCAACAGCTTGTTCAGCTCCGCATTGAATTCCGGATCCTTCTTATAATGCTCATAGCACTCTTCCAGATGGATCAGTTCATTCATCAATGTCTCGGAGATATATTGTCCTCCGTGGATTCCGTAACGTCCTTTGCTCATGTGTTTATCCTCTCTTCTTTCTTCCTGATTTTTAATTCTTCTTTTATTCTGTATTTTCAATCTGTATTGTTCCGATACTGTTCTACCAGTTCCATGATCCGGCGCATCTTCTCCTGATCTTTTTTCCGGTTACTCTCGATGCCGGAGCTGATATCCAACGCATAGGGTCTCACCACTTCCATGGCTTCCGTCAGATTCTCCGACTGCAATCCGCCCGCCAGGAAAAATTCTCTGTCGATTCCGCCAAGGACACTCCAGTCAAAAGCCTGACCCGTTCCCATTCCGTTGTCAAATAACAGATAGTCCGCACTGCTGTCCAGCCAGGCTTCCACATCGTACCGGTCTCTTACTTTGACCGCCTTGATCACCGGTTTGTGGCAGACTGCCTGAAGATACTGGATATCCTCCTCCGTCTCATCTCCGTGGAGCTGTGCCACGTCCAGAATGCCTTCCTCCAGCAATTCTATGATGGTCTTCGGATCCTCATTCACGAATACCCCAACTGTCCGGATTCCAGGTGAAAGCTTCTTACGGTATTCCGCTGCCTGCTCCTTTGTGACCACCCTGTGGCTCTTCGGGTAAAATACAAATCCCACGTAATCCGGCTGCACCTCATTGGCATAATCAATGTCCTCCGGACGATAGAGACCACACATTTTTACTTTCATAATAATTTACGACCTTTCTATAGACTGCAAACTTTGGGCCGTAGGCACAAAGTTGCGTGTGAAAAATTTATTTTTCACACTATCCGCGGAGTTCCTGCAAAGCCGCTTTCTTATCTGCACTACGCATCAATGTCTCTCCGATGAGTACGGCATTGGTACCGTTCTGCTCCAACCGCTCGATATCCTGTCTCGTCTTCATACCACTTTCAGATACGAAGAGAATATTCTCCGGCACCATTTCCCTCAACCGCACGGAGTTATTGATATCCACCGTAAAGTCTTTCAGATTCCGGTTATTGACACCGACGATCCTGGCACCGGCTTTCAATGCCATCTCTACTTCCTTCTCATCATGGGCTTCCACCAGTGCCGACAGTCCAAGTTCTCCTGCGATTCCCGCATACTCTGACAACTGCATCGGTGACAGGATGGCACAGATTAAAAGCACTGCATTTGCTCCGATATTTTTTGCCTCATAGATCATGTATTCATCTACCGTAAAATCTTTCCGAAGCAGTGGAATCTTCACTGCCTGACGGATCTCGGTCAGATATTCATTCTTCCCTTGAAAGTACGCCGGTTCCGTCAGTACGGAAATTGCATCCGCTCCTGCTGCTTCGTATTCCCTCGCAATCTGCACATAGGGAAATTCCTCTGCGATCAGTCCCTTGGAGGGCGATGCTTTTTTCACCTCACAGATAAAGCTCATCCCCTGCTTCGCCAGTGCCTGTTCAAAGGGAAATCCCGTGTTGCTGTCCAAATCTCTTGCTCTGGCAATCTGTTCTGCAAGGGGCAGTGCTTCTTTTGTTGCAGCCACCCGTTCTAAAGTGGAAGCCGCTATGGTATCCAATATCATTTTTCTGCCTCCCGCTTATACTTCATTACTTAACTTAATGAAACGCTCCAGCTGTGCCTTTGCATGGCCTGTGTCGATGACCTTCTCTGCCAGCTTCACACCGTCTGCCATACTGTCTGCCTTGCCTGCCACATATAGGGCTGCTGCTGCATTCAGCAGTACCGCATTGCGCTTGGGACCCTTTTCGCCATTTAAGATAGCTCTGGTGATCTCTGCGTTCTCCTGGGGAGTTCCGCCCACCAGATCTTCCTTCGTGCATCTTTCCATGCCAAATTCTTCCGGTGTGATCACATAATTTTTAAAGGTACCGTTATCAATCTCGCAGACTGTAGTGGGTGCACTGGCGGAGATCTCGTCCAGTCTGTCCTGTCCATAGACTACCATGCCACGTTTTACACCCAGATTGGACAATACCTTTGCCATAGAGGGCAGCAGGCTTTCATCGTACGCACCCATGATCTGATATACCGGTCCTGCGGGGTTTGCCAGAGGTCCTAAAATATTGAAAATAGTACGGATACCCAACTCCTTGCGGATGGGTCCCACATATTTCATGGCGGTGTGATATTTCTGTGCGAAAAGGAAGCAGATGCCGATCTCTTCCAACAACGTCTTGCTCTGTTCCGGCTCTATGGTGATATTTACGCCCAGAGCTTCCAGGCAGTCTGCTGCACCGGATTTGGAACTGGCTGCGCGGTTGCCGTGCTTGGCTACCGGTACGCCTGCCGCAGAGATCACGATAGATGCCGTAGTGGAGATATTGAAAGAATTAGATCCGTCACCGCCGGTTCCCACAATCTCTAAAGCTTCCACGTCCGCTCCAAGTTTTCTGCCGAACTTTCGCATTTCTTCTGCGGAGCCTGTGATCTCTTCGATGGTCTCACCCTTCTGGCTTAATGCTGTCAGATAAGCACTCTTTAAAATATCGCTGGCCTCACCGCTCATGATCTCATCCATAACGGTTTTTGCCATATCGTATCCGATGTCCTCATTCTTTACCAACTTAGCAACCGCTTCTTTGATCATGTTTCTGCCTGCTCCTTTCTGTGTCTGTAAAAAATTAACAATGATCTGTCGTCCATCCGGTGTCAGTACCGATTCCGGATGGAACTGTACTCCGTAGATCTGCTTTTCTGTCTGTTCTACCGCCATGACCTCTCCGTCTTCGGTGACCGCGGTAACTTTCAATTCTGTGGGAATCGTCTGTGGATCTGCCACCAGAGAATGATATCTTGCCACAGTGATCACTTTTTTCATACCCCGGAACAATACACTGTCCGTATCCAAAGTCGCCAGGGACTGTTTACCGTGCATCAGATGGGATGCATAAGTCACAGTGGCTCCCGCCACCTCGCAGATGGCCTGATGTCCCAGGCAGATACCAAGAATGGGGATTTTTCCGCCCAGTGCCCGAATCACTTCTTCACAGACACCGGCTTTGTCCGGCCTTCCGGGTCCCGGCGATAAAATGATGTGGGAGGGATTCATGGCCCGGATCTCTTCCACACTGCATTCATCATTGCGGATCACCCGAATATCCGGATTTACGCTTCCTACCAGCTGATATACGTTATAGGAAAAACTGTCATAATTGTCGATCAGTAATATCATGCTTCCATTCCCTCCTGTGCTTTCTGTAGTGCCTGTCTTACAGCTGCTGCCTTCTGAATGCATTCCCTGTATTCCTTCTCCGGTACACTGTCCGCCACAATACCGGCACCGGATCTTACGAATACTTTTCCGTTCTTGGAAAAAGCAAGTCTTATAGCGATACAGGTATCCAGGTTTCCGGTAAAGGAAATGTAGCCAATGGCTCCTCCATAGATGCCTCTCTTATTGTCCTCCAGTTCGTTGATGATCTCACAGGCCCGAAGCTTCGGTGCTCCCGACAGGGTTCCTGCGGGGAGGATGGCATCCACCGCATCCAAAGCATCCGCATCCTCTCTGATCACACCTCTTACCGTAGATCCGATGTGCATCACGTGAGAGTAACGCTCGATGGACATATACTTTTCCACTTCCACGGTGCCGATCCGGCTGATCTTGCCGATATCGTTTCGTCCCAGATCCACCAGCATATTGTGTTCGGAACGTTCCTTTTCGTCTGCCAGAAGTTCTGCTTCCAGTGCTTTGTCCGCTTCCTCGGTAGCTCCTCTGGGTCTCGTTCCTGCCAGGGGGAAGGTATGTAATACACCATCTTCCAGTTTCACCAATGTCTCCGGGCTCGCTCCCACGATCTCACCATCACTTCCAGAGAAATAGAACATGTACGGAGAAGGATTTGTTGTGCGGAGTACCCGGTAAGCATCTAAGAGGCTTCCTTCCATCTCCGCCTCCAGGCGATTGGATAATACCACCTGGAAGATATCTCCCTCTCTGATGTAATGCTTGGCTTTCTCCACCATGTTGCAATAGGCTGCTTCGTTGAACAGTGGTTGAAAATCTGTCCGGAGCTTACAGGGAATATGCTCTGCCTTTTCTCCATTCAGCAAGAGCTCCTTCATGTTGTTCAGTTCCCGCTCCGCTCTATGATAATTGATCTCCAGATCATCGGTCTTGATATTCAGGATCAGGATCAGCTTCTGTCTGTAGTTGTCAAAAGCAATGACCTTGTGGAACAGCATCAGGTTCACATCCTGGAAGCCTTCCTCGTCCTTCGCATCCAGCTGCAGGGTCGGTTCGCTGTATTTGATATAGTCATAGGAAAAATATCCTACCAGACCTCCGGTAAAGGAAGGCAGTCCCGGAAGCTTGGGACTTTTATTCTCTTCCATGACGTTGCGGATGATCCCTCTGACATCTCCGGAATCCGTCCGACTGGTCAGTTCCGATTTTATTGTAGTCATACCGTTATAACAGGTGATCTCAAGCAATGGATCATAGCCTAAAAAGGAATATCGTCCCCATCGCTTATCCGCCTCCGCGCTTTCCAGCAGATAGACATGCCCGCTGACTTTTTTTAAGATGCGTAGCACTTCGATGGGTGTGGTCATATCTGCATACAGCTCTGTGCTGATGGGAATTACGCCGTAGCTGCCTTCCGCTGCGATGATTTTACATTCTTCCAATGTGGGGGTGATCTTCATTCCGGTACTCCTCCTTAAAATTATTTCTGCTCACACCTTTTCAGCGCCTCCATTCGTAAAATCGCCTCTTTGAGGCTTCCTTTTACTCATTGAGGCTATCTCGCCATAGGCTCTGAAAAGGTACAAAAAAACCGCCCATGACAGAATCTGCTTCTGTCAAGGACGGGTCATATACATTTCCCGCGGTGCCACCTTGCTTCACAATTGCTTATGCTCTTACAGGATACCAACATATCCCCGGCAACTGACGTATGCCCTCACGTCGCAGAATACTTGAGATCTTAAAATTCTGTGTGTCCTCTTTGACTGCGCCCTCCGTGGTCCATTTAACAACCTGCGTTCCAACCTTTCTCAGCATCCGGTCTCTCTGTAAGTGCACGAACTGTTTTTATCTCCACATCAATGGTTTCTTACCGCTGTATTTAATTTTTATTTATATTACTGCTTTAGTGTGGTAACGTCAAGTAGTGATTTTAATCTTTTTTCAAAAAAATCTTTGCGTATTTTATTTTTCTATCTTCCTACTTTGAGGAAAAGCTCACGAATTCCTTCATAGTAACCAATGGTCACCGTGGTACTGTCTTCCTCCTCCCCCGGGAAAGTATACTTGGCAAAATACGGCGTCGTCTCCAACAGCGGATTTTGATCCTCATATTTTTCAAGACCGGTCAGTTCCAGATATTCCGCATACCGGCCAATCATGGCATCCGTATTGATGTCTTCCCATTGCAGTCCGGTCCGGACATAGAATTCATAAATTTTGCCGGTATCCGCATCCAGATAAATATCCAGAAAACGGTTACTCTTATCCGCATTCCTTACGTCCGTAGACAGGCTGATTTTCCATACAGAGAGATTATTTCTCGGCTCCAAAACATCGATAGCAGAGCAGATCACCGCTTCGTAAGAGTCTTCCGAAACTTCCTTTACTTCGTCGGGAAGAATTCCCTGCTCCTTCAGGATCTGAATCTCTCTGTTACATGCCTCATATACCGCTTCCTCCTGAATCTGTCCCTCTCCCGGTTGCTGGCGATTCTCTACAAACGCATAGGTACCCGTCATTTCTCCGTAGTTTCCTGCCTCACTGTCCACTCTGGTCAAAAAACGCAGTTCACTCTCCGGCAGGGTCTGACTGCTCAGACATCTCCCCAAAAGATATAGTTTCTGATTGCTGCTCATGCGGTAACGGTATCCTTCCGCACCTTCCACCGCCTCTGTGGTAATACTGTTTAAGAGTCTCTCATCACTTTTGGCCGCGATCCATTCCGGTCCCCACAGAGCCGCAAGAATGACCACAACTGATACCGCAAAGCCCAAAGAACAGCTCTTCCATCTATTCATCCGACTTCACCCCCTCATCCGGAATCAGAAAGCTCATGCAGCTTCCAAAGCCCTGTGTACTCTCGATCTTCAGGCTGCTGTGATGCAGTTCCAGAATAGCGGTGCACAGTGCAAGCCCCAGTCCCGCTCCGTTATGAGCCCTGGATCTGGATTTATCCACCATATAAAAAGCTTCCGTGATCTTATGAAGTTCTTCCTCGGGGATGCCAATTCCTTCATCCCGTACCTGAAAATAATAACCGTTCTCCATGTGCCTTCCTGTGATCTCCACGGTCTGCCCCTCCTCGGAGGCTTTGATGGCATTATCGGTCAGATTGATCAAAACAGTCTTCAACAGGTTCTCCTCGGCATAGAGTTCTCCCTTTTCCCAGCAGATGTCAACCTTCACCCTGCTGTCTTCTGGGTTCTTGGTCTCATCATAGATTTCCTGCAGATACGAGAAAATACCGGAGACATTTGTGGTCTTACGATCGATCTCCTTACGTCTGGTCACAATGATGTCCAAAGCAGTCTGAGTGCCATAGTCTCCAGGCGTTTTCCCTCTGTATAAATATAATTGGCACAGAGAAAATGCTTCTCCTCGTCCAGTTTGCGGGAACGCAGCATATCCGCGTAACCGATTATAGCTGTCAGCGGTGTCTTCAGTTCATGGGAAAATGCGGCAATAAAATCTTCTCTGGCTCTGACTTCATTTTCCAAATTCTGAATATTCTGCTCCAGTGCTTCTGCCATATGGTTGAAATCTGCGGTCAGCTGTCCCATTTCATCATTACTGATCTGCTCCGCGCGATAGCTGTATTCTCCCTCCGCCATTTTGCCGGTAGCCTGCGTCAGAAGCCGGATCGGTCGGGTCAGCCAGCAGGCGATCAGCGTCATCACAGCGCCACTGCACAACAGTACGATCACCGTCACCTGACGATACATCCGAAATCCTTCCGTCCTCTCCGTATATACCGCAGTTACATTTTTCATGGTCTCTAACGTCAGCAGACGGTCGGACACATTGATCCTTGTCTGTGTCTGGATATAATAGGAATCCCCCGACTGCACTACCCGGTACACTCTCGTATTTTCTCCGCGTTCTTCCCACAGAGAAGTATCCCCGGTAAACCCTTCGCTGACATACAGCACCTTACCGTTCTCATCGCTGATCCGCAGCAATCTGTTGCCGTGCTGTCCACTGTTCTCCAGGTATACTCCGATCTGTTCCACCGTTCCGTCCGGAAGTACATCATATTTGGACGGAATATTTAAAGCTGCCGTCTCAAAAGCGAACCTCAAAATACTACTTTCATCCAGTGCCTGTCTGGTCTCACGCTCCATGGAGGTCTGAAACACATAATTTACAAAAAAATAACCGCTTGCTCCGCATGCCGCTGCCATGATCAGCATGGTGCACAGCAGAATTTTCCAGGAAAATTTCATTCTTTTCTCCTCTTGTCCACTTTCCTACAAGAATTCCTCGTTCTCAGGCAATCTCCAGCCGGTATCCTACCTTATATACCGCTACCAGCTGATTCTCCCATCCCATTTTTTTGCGCAGGCGCTGCACATGCAGCTCCAGAGTCCTGCTGTCCCCGCCATATTCTTCTCCCCATACCTTTTCGTACAGGCTTTCCTTGAATAAGGCAATATTTTTATTCTGAATAAATAACACCAGAAGTCCGTATTCCTTGTTGGTAAGTACCACAGGTACGCCCGCTTTCGTCACCATTCTGGCTTCCATATCCACCACTACATCTCCTGCGGACAGCTGCGCTCCCCGTTTGTGGAATCTGCGCAGTACCACTTCTACCCTTGCCAGCAGTTCCACCACATCAAAGGGCTTCACCAGATAATCCTCCGCCCCCAGACGCAAGCCTTTTACCCGGTCCTTTACATCTCCCTTGGCGGTAATGAAGATCACCGGGATCTTTAAAGGTCTGATATATTCCATAATATCAAAACCGTCCACTCCCGGAAGCATAATATCCAGTAAGATCAGATCAAAGGTTTCCTTCTCGATCAGTTCAATGGCTTTCATGCCATCCTGTACACTTTTGCAAAAATATCCTGCTGCCGACAGATTCAGGTCGATCAGGTCACAGATTGGCTTTTCATCATCCACGATCAATATTTTTATCATTATGTCTGCCACCCCCAATAGGCACGGATCTTCGTCACCAGTGCCTCCAGAGTATCCTCCTCCGTACATTCATAATTTTCTGTAAAATCAGTATCCTTCTCAAATCCGGCCGTCCGTTGGTAATAAATGGTGCACACGGTGTCCACCAGCAATTCCCCGTTTTCTCCTTCATAGCTGTATTTTGCAAACACCACCAGATCCTTCAGGCCGTCACCGTCCAGGTCCTTTCCCTGGATTCCCTTCAGCGCATAGAGATTGTCGTAATCCTCCATGGGTTGAAAACTCCACACAATATTTCCCTGTTCATCGATCAGATAGATCATGAACACGTCATATTCCGCCATCCGGTAGGTGCCCGGAACCACCTTTAATTTTCCCAGCTTTTCAAAATTACGGGTATAAGACTGTTCCTCGATGACATTGAAATTGTGGTTCAGAAGATCTGCCAGTGTCTCCGCCGTATAGAGGAATTCCGTAGAACGCCCGTCTCTTACAAAATTTAAAATACAGGCAGGGTTCTTGTTCATATCAAAGCGGTTGATCTTGTCTGAGATCCGATAATCACGGTAAAAGTTTCCATCGTCCTGGAACAGAACATCTCCTACTTTGTAGGATTCTTCCTGATAATCCCCCCTGTCATTATGGCACTGGACGATCAGGATGATATCCGTATCTCTGTCATTGTCTACATCCTGAAAAGAAACCGAAGCCAGTTTTTTCACCGGCTGCCGCATTTCTCCCAAATAGCAGTAATTTGCTTCCAGCTGGTCCGTCTTGTACAGAATCTGCCCGGAAGCATCCGCGATAAATACCGCCAGTCTGTGGTACCTTGTATCCAGTGCCGCATAGAACCAGACTTCATTCCCGGGTTCCTCTGTCGTATCTACGGCTTCCTCCGGAAGTTTTTGCAACGGCATCGCAAAGATCTGATCCTCCAGCAGGCGGAATCCCTGGTTCTCCAAATCTCCAATCTTTTCTATCCTGTCAAAGCGTTCCCGGTATCGTTCGTACTCCTCCGCCACCAGTTCTCCGTGTTCCCCGGCCGCAGTCACAGAAAAAGAAACGGTGGAAAGCTGCGCAGATAAAACTACAAAAAGCACAATACTCACTATGCTGAGCATGATTCTTCTCTTCCTGTGTTTCGGCATCTTTCCACCTCCTTTGTATCGTTATTTGATTTGTTGTTTTATTCCATTTTCTTTTACAGATCGTCAATAATAATGTGTCTGGGCTGGCCTGTGATCATGATCGGAGTCAGTTCCGCCTGGATCAGAGGCTCGATATAGTTCTTCATCTCTGCGGTCACATAATCTCCCTCTTCCGTGATCCAGGAACGGGGAACCTTTTTCTCCAGATTTGCCACCTTATGCACATCATAGAGATCCGTAGTGCAAATATAGGGATCCTGAGATACTCTCTTTAAGATCACCATCTGACCGGTCTTGCCTTCAAAAGCTGCCTTTACCGCAGTTCCACCTACCTGATAAGCCTCGGTGATATCCACGCGGGAGGTCAGATGTCCGGCACAGCGCTGCAGAGTAGACAGTTCAATAGCTCTGGATTTGCAGCCCAACTTTTCAATGATCAGGTCAGACAAATATTTGCCCGTACCGGATAACTGTACATGGCCGAAAGAATCCGTCTTGTCGGAAGGTGCAGACAATTCGCAGACATATCTTCCGTCTGCCGTCTTGATTCCTTCGGACACTGCAATGACAATGGACTGTTTCTCGCTGACCAGTTTCTTGACCTTTTTCAGAAAATCATCCACATCAAAGGCTACTTCCGGCAGGTAGATCAGATCCGGGCCTTCACAGTCTTCACTCTTGGCCAGTACTGCTGCTCCGGTGAGCCATCCGGCATTTCTTCCCATGATCTCGATGACAGTCACACTCTGCATCTCATAGATCAGGCCGTCACGTACCAGCTCCTTGGTAACGGTAGCAATATATTTTGCCGCACTTCCGTAACCAGGCGTATGATCCGTACCCTCTAAGTCGTTATCAATGGTCTTGGGTACGCCGATAAAACGGATCGGGTTGCCCACTGTCTCTGCATAATCGGAAAGCTTTTTGATGGTATCCATGGAGTCATTGCCGCCGATATAGAAAAATGCCATGATCTCCAGTTCTTCCAGAATTGCAAATATTTTCTCGTAAATAGCTTTATCTTCACTGATCTCCGGCAGCTTATAGCGGCAGGATCCCAGAAAGGAAGCCGGTGTTCTCTTCAAAAGTTCCACATCCATGTCGTTGCGGATCTTTTCCCCCAGATCCACGATCTTTTTCTCCAACAAACCCTGAATGCCATAGCGCATACCGTATATGGTATCCGCTCCCATATCCTTTGCTGTCTTGTAGACACCTGCCAGACTGGCATTGATCACCGCTGTGGGGCCTCCGGACTGTCCTACGATCACATTTTTTTTCATAATTTTTCTCCCTCTGTTGATTCGTTACCATACATCGACGGGGATTTCTCCTGCTCGATTTGCATACGTAAAACACCCACCAATCGGATCCTCCGGTTGATGGGTGTTCTCATTCTTAAGGTTCCGTCGAACCTATTTTACCAAACTTACAGTCTCTCTGGCAATAGCAAGTTCCTCATTCGTAGGAATTACCATAACAGTGGTCTTGCTGTCAGGAGTGGAAATAGCGATCTCCTCGCCACGCTTGTGGTTCGCCTCCTCATCGATGGATACTCCCAAGAAGCCCAAATGCTCGCATACCAGGGAACGAACTAAAGGTGCGTTCTCGCCGATACCTGCGGTAAAGCAGATCACATCTACACCGTTCATGGCTGCTACATAAGAGCCGATATATTTTGCCACACGGTAGCAGTAAGTGTTCATGGTACGGATGCAGTGTGCATCGCCGTTGTTGTAACCTGCTTCCAGATCACGGAAATCGGAAGACAGATTGTTGGACAGACCATATACACCGGACTTCTTGTTCAGAACGGTCATGATCTCGTCGATGTTCTTGCCCTCTTTGTGAGCGATGAACTCCATGATGGCAGGATCGATATCACCGGAACGGGTTCCCATGATCAGACCTTCCAGAGGTGTCAGACCCATGGAGGTGTCTACACACTTGCCGTTCTTAACAGCGGATACGCTGGCACCATTGCCCAGGTGGCAAACGATGATCTTCAGATCTTCGTACTTTTTGCCCAGAACCTCAGCAGCCTTCTTGGATACATAAGAGTGGCTGGTTCCGTGGAAGCCGTAACGTCTGATCTTGTATTTCTCATAATACTCGTAAGGCAGACCGTACATATAAGCCTCCTCAGGCATGGTCTGATGGAAAGCGGTGTCAAATACAGCTACCATGGGAGTGGTGGGCATCAGCTTCTTGCATGCATTGATACCGATCAGGTTAGCAGGGTTATGTAAAGGAGCCAGGTCGTTGCATTCCTCGATGGCTTTCATAACTTCATCGGTGATAATGGTGGATGCTGCGAACTTCTCGCCGCCGTGTACAATACGATGTCCTACGGCACCGATCTCATCCAGACTCTTTACCACACCTGTCTTTTCATTGGTCAGAGCTTCCAGTACCAGACGGATAGCTTCGGTATGATCCGGCATGGGAGTTACAGTCTGCTCTTTCTCACCACCATCGGGGGTATAGGTAATCTGGCTTCCTTCGATACCGATTCTCTCACAAAGACCCTTTGCGATGCATTTCTCGGTCTCGGAATCAATGAGCTGGAACTTCAGGGAAGAGCTTCCGCAGTTAATAACTAAAATATTCATGATGAATTCCTTTCTTTCAAATCTGTTACTCTATGGGGTCATGTTACCCGTGCGGGCAATACATGAATACGGTGCGGGACAGATATCCCGCACACGTTTATGTTCGTTACCAGTGATTATACTAACTGTGCCTGTACAGCGGTCAGTGCTACGACACCGACGATATCCTGCCAGGAACATCCTCTGGACAGATCGTTAACAGGCTTTGCGATACCCTGTAACATAGGGCCGTAAGCTTCTGCTCCACCCAGTCTCTGTACCAGCTTGTAACCGATGTTACCAGCATCCAGGTTCGGGAAGATCAGGACATTGGCATGTCCGTTTACAGGGCTTCCGGGAGCCTTAGACTTGGCAACGCTGGGAACCAGAGCTGCATCCAGCTGCAGTTCGCCGTCCAGAGTCAGATGAGGATACTCCTCATGTGCGATACGGGTAGCTTCTACTACTTTGTCAACCAGTGCGTGCTTTGCACTTCCCTTGGTGGAGTGGCTCAGCATGGCGATCACGGGCTTAGGTCCGATCAGAGACTTGAAGCTTCTGGAAGAAGTATCTGCGATAGCAGCCAGTTCTTCGGGAGTAGGATCCTGGTTCAGACCACAGTCAGCGAACAGGAAGGTTCCGTTCTCACCCTGATCCTTGAATACGGTATCCATAACGAAGAATGCGGATACCAGTTTAACGCCGGGTGCAGTCTTCAGGATCTGCAGTGCAGGTCTTAAAGTATCTGCGGTAGAGTGGCATGCACCTGCTACCATACCGTCTGCATCATTAGCCTTAACCATTACGATACCGAAGGTCAGGTAATCATTCAGCAGGATCTCTCTTGCCTTCTCGGGGGTCATTCCCTTTGCTTTTCTGGTTTCATATAATAAATTCACATAGTCATCCAACTTGGGAGTTGTTTTAGGGTTAACTACCTTAACTTTGGACAGGTCAACTTCCAGCCAGCCTGCACCATCCATGATCTTCTCTTCATCACCGATCATAATGATGTCTGCGATGCCCTCTTCCACGATACGGGCAGCAGCCAGTAATGTTCTCTTATCATTAGATTCCGGTAATACAATAGTCTTTTTGTCGAGTCTTGCTCTCTCTTTAATCATGTCAATGTATGACATATCCATTCTCCTTTCCGGCGGGGGATACCCGCTTCCTCCCAAATAACTTCTGTAAAGTTTTGGTTTTATCTTAACAAACCGATGTATTTATATTATACTAAATACATCTGGAGTACACAAGGGCATAATGTTCGCAAAATTGTATATTTTCAGATACAACCACTATTTTTTCAGAATAAAATAAGCTGATAACCATGCATATGTAAACGCTTTCAGTGTATGTTATTTTTTTCACATTCCCTGTCAGGGTTTGTGTTCGCTATAACGTATATTTCTTTTCACGAAAGGAGCCACATTATGAAGGTCAATGGTATTGTCGCAGAGTATAATCCCTTCCATAATGGCCATGCTTACCAGTTACAGCATGCCAAAGAGGCCAATGATGCCGATTATACGATCATTGTCATGAGCGGTAATTTCATGCAGCGGGGTGCTCCTGCCCTCTTAGATAAGTTCACCCGTACAAAAATGGCTCTGGAGAACGGTGCAGATCTGGTGCTGGAACTGCCCACCCGCTATGCTGCCTCCAGTGCGGAATTTTTTGCCAAGGGCTCGGTTGCCTTGTTCGACAAACTGGGAGTGACCACAAATCTGTGCTTTGGCAGTGAGTGCGGCAACATTGAAGTCTTGTCACGGATCGCTGAGATTTTCTATACGGAACCGGAACCTTACGTGGAATCCTTGCGCTGCAATATGCGTAAGGGAATGTCCTTCCCCATCGCCAGGACCTGGGCGTTATTGCAATACGCGCCTTCCTTAAGCGATGATAAGGACGTTCTTTCCTCTCCTAATAATATATTGGGAATTGAATATCTCAAAGCTCTGATGTCCAGAAACAGCAAGATCTCACCGTTCACTACCACCAGAGTCGGTGCGGATTATCACGACAAACGTCTCGGCACCAATCAGTGTTCCGCCATTGCTATCCGCCAGTCGGTGGCCGCCGGGCATGATCTATCCTATCTGGCTGCCCAGATGCCGGAAAGTGCCTATGCATTGATGACGGATTCTCTGTCTCACAAAAAGCCTCTGTTTGCCGATGATTTTTCCGCAGCACTGCAATACAAGCTGCTGACGGAATACTCTGTGGGCTACGACAAGTATCAGGATATTTCTTCGGATCTGTCCGACCGGATCCGCAATACCCTGCCTTCCTTCGCAGGTTACACTTCTTTCTGTGATCTGCTCAAGAGTAAGGATATGACCTACACCCGCATCAGCAGATGTCTGCTTCATATTTTGCTGAATATGACCAAGGAAGAATTCGAGACCTGCAAGTCGGAAGACTATATCTCTTACGCCAGAGTGTTGGGTTTCCGCAAGAATGCGACGCCACTGCTTGCCGAGATCAAAAAGAACAGTTCCATTCCTCTCGTCACCAGCCTGGCTGACGCCAGACAGACGCTTTCTCCCGAATCTCTGCGGATGCTGGATCTGGATATCCTCCGCAATCAGATCTATCTGGGGAATCTGGCCTTAAAGAACCAGACGGAAATGGTGAATGAATATCGGACGCCGATTGTGATTGTATAAATAGAAAGTTAATGAAATAAATACTCCCTTTTCGGAATTGTGTGTCTGAATGAAAAACATGTATAAATCTACATTAAGGTTAATTTAAAAACGAATTTGTTTGAAGTTTCACCAAATCAATAGAGGTGTTTGATTATGAAAAAAAGAATAATTGCAGTAATTGTAATTTTAGCTGTATTAGTAGCTCTATTCTTTATTGGCACAGGTTTTCAAAAAAGAATGGATGTCGTATTAGTTGATTACTCTGTATCAGAGGATGGAACGGAGATCACGCTTGATGTAGGAATTCCAACATCTATAGGATATATCAGAGGATTTAAAGACAATGGCGGTGGAGTAAAACCACATTATCTTACATTTTTTTCGACATTTGGTGGAATAAACAGTCCGATTGGAGCAGAGCATAGCTTCCAATTAGAGCTTACTTCGGATGATACAGAAATTTATTTTAACAGACCGGAGGGAGGTTACGAGTTGATTTTAGTGAAAGATGAAGAAACAGGTCAATGGCTCAGACCAAATGGAATAGGTGAAGAAAATAACACTATTTTTGAAGCAACCATTCTTGAAATTCGTGATAATTATTTTTTAGTAGAACCCGTAGAGGGTAGTCAAGAATTAAACAATGCAGATCTGATTACAGTACCAATGAAAAACATAGGTACTGCTCCACAACCAAATGTTGGTGACATTATTGAAATAGCATATAACGGAGAAATTGCAGAAAGTTATCCAGCACAGATAACAGAGGTTTACGGTATCAAAGTTGTCAAAGAAGCAGAACAATGGGATTTAATTCCTATGGTCATGGTAAATGGCGAGTTATATATTGACACAGGTCATGAAAGTACAGTAGAAGCCCGTTGTGGTGTTATGGATGGAGAGATTACGTCAGAAGTAGACGGAAGTGAAAAGCCAACAAAAGACAATCAATCTAACTTTGGTACAGGCTATGGATATCAATATGGTTCACAAGAAGGCATAATCGAGATTAATATGAATGAAAAATGGTGGGTTTTTGCAACAGAAAAAGTCCTGGCCAGTAGTGAACTTATGATAGACCCAGTTGCAGTAGTAAGTATTCATAATGTTTTCACAGGAGAAAATGCGAACATCACTGAAAATGAGGATATCAGAACTATATCTAATATATTATGTGGTGATGCATGGAATACAGAAGGTACAACTGATTGTTTAAGCAACATTGAAATTACAATCAACGAAGAAACATACAAATATCATTCCGATTGTGGTACATTCAACGATAATGTAAATCAGAACTATTTATCACTGGATGACGAAAGGAAAGCTGTGGTAAATGCCATTTTTTCAGAGTATATATCACTCACAACCACAGAAGTTCCAGCAGAATAAATTTTACAAAGGCTACCCGGTCAAAAAGATTGGATAGCTTTTATTATGTTTTAAACCTAAACTCAATTTCAATCCAGTCAGCAAAACTAATCTTTATTATATCCAAGCAAATCAATAGCTCAAATTGCATTAACTTCTTAAAATGTATAAATAACAGGATAGTTTGGGCTAAGTAATATCAGAAACACTTTTCCGAAAAGGGAGAATAAATATTGGCAAACCAGACGAACTCCCGAAGCGGCAGAAGGTCCTCAGGCAGATATCGGTCTCCGAGTGTGAATTTTCTAAAGCAGTGGATAAAGTGTATCTCATCCGAACGGGCACGGCTCTAGGCGACATCCATGTCGCCGGCCGCCTGTCGCAAACATCGTGTTTGCTTCACCCTGATGGCTCACCACTGCTTAAGAAAATATCAACACGCTCCGACAGACATCTGCCTGAGGACCTTCTGCTACTCCGGGAGTTCTGTTTGTATTTAAAACGCCAATTTCTGCGAAAAAAATACAAAAATATGAAATTTTGATATGTAAAAAGTCTCTATTTTCGCTGCATAAGCAAAATAAAGAAATTCCGTACAAAAATTCCTGATTTAGGAACTTTTTTTGTACGGAATTCATCGTTTTTGGACTATTTACACCAAACTAACTTTCCAGTTAGTTCTTAAAGCTATGAATAGGTGCGGGGATGCGGCCGCCGCGGTTGACGAAAGCATCACAGGAGAAGGTATTCACGGGCATGATGGGTGCATAACCTAACAGGCCGCCGAACTCCACGGTCTCTCCCACGCCTTTTCCGATTACGGGGATGATTCTGACTGCGGTGGTCTTCTGGTTCACCATACCGATGGCCATTTCATCCGCAATGATACCGGAAATGGTGGTTGCCTTGGTGTCTCCGGGAATGGCGATCATATCCAGACCTACGGAGCAGACACAAGTCATGGCTTCCAGCTTCTCGATGGTGAGGGCTCCGGCATTCACGGCATCGATCATTCCCTGATCTTCACTGACAGGAATGAATGCACCACTTAAACCGCCGACGTAGGAAGATGCCATAACACCGCCCTTTTTCACCTGATCATTCAACAACGCCAGGGCTGCAGTGGTTCCGGGAGCTCCGGCATGTTCCAGACCGATCTCACACAGGATATCCGCTACGCTGTCGCCGATGGCCGGGGTCGGTGCCAGAGACAGATCCACGATGCCAAAGGGAACATTTAGCATCCGGGATGCCTCCTGTGCTACCAGCTGACCTACACGGGTTACCTTAAAAGCAGTCTTCTTGATAGTCTCACAGAGAACCTCGAAGTTCTCGCCGCGCACCTTTTCCAGTGCGGTCTTTACAACGCCGGGGCCGCTGACACCGACATTGATGATCTTGTCTGCTTCGGTCACACCATGAAAGGCACCTGCCATGAAAGGATTATCATCCGGTGCATTACAGAATACTACCAGCTTTGCACAGCCCAGGGAATCATCTTCCTTGGTATACTCTGCAGTCTCCCTGACCATCTCACCCATCAGCTTTACGGCATCCATGTTGATACCGGTCTTGGTGGAGCCCAGGTTCACAGAGCTGCACACACGCTCTGTGGTAGACAGCGCCAGAGGAATGGAACGGATCAGCAGTTCGTCCGCCGGGGTCATTCCCTTGCTGACCAATGCGGAATAACCGCCCAGGAAGTTCACACCAACCTCATGTGCTACCTTATCCAATGTCTTTGCAATACTTGCAAAGTCTTCTATCGTATGACATGCCGCACCACCGATCAGTGCAATGGGAGTTACGGAAATTCTCTTATTTACAATGGGGATGCCAAATTCTCTGGAGATCTCCTCTCCGGTCTTCACCAGATCCTTGGCTGCTTCGTAGATTTTGTTATAAATCTTCTCATTTAATCTGTCCAGATCGGAATCGATACAGTCTAACAGGCTGATACCCAGTGTGATGGTACGCACGTCCAGGTTCTCTTCCTCGATCATTTTGTTGGTCTCTGTTACTTCATATAAATTGATCATTACGGCTCCTATCTGCCCCTTCGGGTCTTATTTATTTCGAAATCGTGGGGCTTATCAGATGCGGTGCATCTTGTCAAAGATCTCTTCCTTCTGGCACTTGATCACTACGCCAATTTCTTCTCCGAGAGCAGCCAGTTCATCTGCCATATCACCAAAAGTTTTCTGCATCTGATTGGTGTCAACGATCATCATCATGTTAAAATATCCCTGTACGATGGTCTGGGAAATATCCAGGATATTGATGCCGTTTTCCGCAAGATAGGTACATACCTTTGCGATAATGCCTACTGTGTCCTTACCAACTACCGTAATAATTGTTCTTTTCATAATCGCCCTCATTTTCTGCATGAAATCATGCTATTATTTTTATCTATTAAACTACACTTTACTACAATTTGCAACCTCAAGTTCAGCCTATGAACATATTCAGACACAGAAATCATACTTGCATCATTTTGTGAGCGAATATGTTTCAGGCACCGAGCGCCAAACTATGGAGCAAAGCTAGTCATGAAATGACGCAAAAGCGTGCTATGATGCGGCTCCAACGAATAATGCTGGCTGATGCGCTGCGCATCCGCTACGCAATATTGATCACCGGAGATACATTGCTCCTGTCTGCCACCATCATCCGGAAGTCTTCCGCCCGGTAAGGGTTCTCTCCCATGGTGATTTCCATCCGGACCGCTTCATAGGCCAGCTCCGGAAGATTATTCTCCTTGCTGAGATGTCCCAAAGCACGATAGCCTGCAGCTTGTCATGCAGGATTCGACAGAGCAGCTTGCCGGAATTTTCATTGGAAAGGTGTCCTCTGTCCCCCAGAATTCTCTGTTTGAGATAATAGGGATAAGGTCCTACCTGCAACATCTTCACATCATGATTCGCTTCCAAAGCAGCAAGGCATCCATTCCCTTCAGGCACTCCACGGTGTAATCATTATAGACTCCTAAATCCGTACAGATTCCTACCTTTTTTATCTCCGTAAGCAATACGATAGCCCACCGGCTGTGCCGCATCATGGGAGATTTTCATGGGATTGACAGTCAGATCCTTGATAGTCAGTTTCACATCTTCCTTCACTTCCCGAAACAGGGCTGGATTGATCTTGCCCAGATTCCCCATCTTCTGGATTTCTTCCAGGGTTCCCGTTGTGGCATAGATCGGCACTTCATATTTTCTCGCCATGACACCCAGTCCCGCCACATGATCCATATGTTCGTGGGTCACCAGGATGCCATCCAGATCTCTTCCGGTGAGTCCCAGACTGTTCAGCCCGGCCTCCGCCTTTTTGCCGCTGATTCCCACGTCCACCAGCAGATGCGTGGCCTCTGATCCCACATAAATACAGTTGCCGCTGCTGCCGCTGGCAATACTACATAATCTCATAACTTCTTAATCTCTTTTCTATCTTACTTCTGTCTTACTCTTTGCCGTTTTCCATCTTCGGCATTAATGCATACTAGTGCATGCTTTTCCAGTAGATCTCGATCACATCTCCCTCTTTCAAAGGTTCCATGAACTGTGCCGGGCGTCCATTTAAGTTCGTCACAATGGATCTGCCTGCGGATGCGGAGGATCCCAGATCAAAATCAATATAATCAAACACATCCACAAATACATAGGAAGCCTTACCCTGCATGGTGATGGGGGAATGGTTCACGATCACTGTTAACGGATGCGGTCCCTGTGGTGACACGCTTTGGCTCTGTGCCGTCTGTTCCACGCTTTCGTACTTTTCGTCCTGCTTCCCGGAAGTCCCCTGCGTTGTCACGGAAGCCGTCCCGTTTTCTGCTGCAGTCTCTGTCCCCTGTGTCATCGCCGCTTCTCCTGCCACAGCCTCTGCCTTCTGCATCACAGGCCCTTCTCCATAAACAGGCTCTTCTCTATAGGCATCCTCTTCTGTGTCCGCATCCGGCAGGTCTGCATAACTCCCTTCCGGCAGCGGGTTCTTCATATCCCAGCTTACGGTGAAATGCTCATAAACTCTGGTATCCGGCTGCGCCGCTGTATCATTGACCCTGATATCCGCACCGAGAGGCACATCCAGAAATTCTGCGATTTCCTTTACAGTATAAGAATTCCGAATCCGAATATCATCGTTCTGGCCGATCCGGTAGAATTCATTCTCTCTGTGACCGTTGACTTCCGCTGTCTTCGGCAGACTGATCTGTTTACCGTTCACATAGACCTGCAGTGCATCCCCCAGTTCAGAGAGTTTTCCCAGCTCCAGCACCGCCGGTTCGCCCTCCGTGGAAGGTGTTACCACAATGCGGTCCCCATTATGTACCTGGGTATACATATCCGCCTCGTCTCCGTTGACCCGGATGACTGCTGCCTCTCCCTGTTCGCCCCGCACCATACGGGTCTTACCATTGACAGTAAACAGAAGGGCTTCCCCTTTTCTGGGGAACAGCTGGTCATTGGGGAACTGCATCTGCATAGCGGCATCTGTCACGGATAATTTGCCGTTATCATAGAGCTTTACCCGCTCTCCGTTAAATTCCACGAAAATAAAATTATTGCTCTGTACATAATAGCTTAAACAGATACCGATAGGTGTTACCATCATGGCATCCTTTCTGGCATTTTCCAGTTCAAATGTAATGGTCTGCATGACTTCCTGTCCCCGGATTGCCACACGTTCCTTCACGATGCCCAGCTTTTCTGCCAGCTTCTCCGTGTAACCGGGCACCATTCCACCGCCGCCTACCACGAACACGGCACTGACCGGTTTGTCCCCGTTCAGTTCTTTGATGGTATCGGATACCAGCTGGGTCATACGTTCGATCTCCGGATCCAGCAGTTCCAGCACTTCGCTGGCTTTGATGGTCTGGGGCAGTCCCATGATATCTTCGTATTCGATAGTCTCCTGGGTTCTGCATTTTCTCTTGATCTGCTCGGCCACCTCGAATTCCACGAGACAATGCTGTACCAGAATATCCGTCAGGCTGTCTCCTGCTACGGGGATCATGCCATAGGCTGTGATGGTTCCCTCTTTGGTAATGGAAATATCACTGGTGCCTGCACCCACGTCCACCAATGCCATATTTAACATACGGAACTTCTCCGGAATTGCTACCTGAATGGCAGCAATAGGCTCCAGTGTCAGATTCGCCACATGCAGGCCCGCCAGTTCTACTGCCTTATACAGACCGTCCACTACATCATCCGGCAGAAACGTGGCGATCAGATCCACTGCAATGTTTTTTGCCTTATGTCCCTCCAGATTACCCATCTGGTAGCCATTCATGTAATACCGCATGGCCGTATAACCCACACAGTAGAATTTCATATCTGTATCCGTATTGCTGTTCTGGAATTCCTCGTAAGCCTTCTCCACGCCCATGGTACACAAGGAATACACATCTTCCTGCGTGATCTCCCGGTCGCTCTCAAAGCTGTGCTCCACATAGGTAGTGACGGTACGCAGCACACGGCCTGCAGCTGCGATACATACTTCCGTAAGTTCTCTGCCCAGATCCGCTTCCAGCTGTTCCTTTACCTGGGAAATAGTCTCTCCCACCTTGCCGATGTCATGGATCTGTCCGTCCAGCATGGCTCTGGTCTCATGCTCCTTGGAGCGCTGTGCCAGCACATGGAATTTCCCACCATTTAAGTATCCTACCGTACCTACGATGCTTCTCGTACCGATATCCAGTCCGAATACCAGCTGTCCCTGTTTTTCTTTTACTCCTTCCATGAATATGCCTCCAGTTTCTGTCTGATCTGTCTGTAGCTGTCTTCCAGACTGTCACTGTTATCAATGACAAAATCACAATGCTGCCGGAATTCTTCCTCCGAAAGCTGTGATGCTATGATCTTTTCTATCTTCTCCGGTGTGTAACCGCGGCTTTCCGAAAGTCTTCTTCTGCGTACATCTTCTCTGGCGTAGATATACCACATTTCATCCACTATATGTTCATACCCGCTCTCGATCAAAAGTGCCGCTTCCACAAAAAACAGTTCCACATCGCCCTTATTCTTTGCCTCTGCCAGACGATCCGCCAGATATTTTTTAACCGCAGGATGAATGATGGCATTCACCTGTTCCAACAGTGTCGGATCTGCAAAAATCTTTGCCGCCATTGCCGGCTTATCGATCTGTCCGTCCGGCGCAAGGATTCCGTCTCCCATCAGCGCTACCAGCGCATGATAGCCTTCGGTTCCCGGTTCCTTGACTTTATGCCCGATCTCATCCGCCAGATAGATCTCACATTTATAATGCTGTCCGATATATTTTAAAATCTCTGTTTTCCCGGCACCCACACCGCCGGTAATACCTATAAAACGCATTTATTTCGCCTCATACCAGTTATTGCCCGTGTGCAGATCGATTTCCAGCGTCACCGCCAGATCTGCCGCGGACTTCATATTTTCCGTAAGGATCTCACGGACTCTTGCCTCTTCCTCCCGTGCGGTCTCGACCAACAGTTCGTCATGCACCTGCAGGATCAGACGGGATTTTAACCCTTCCTCTTTCAATGCTTTCCATACCTTGATCATGGCGATCTTGATAATATCCGCCGCCGTTCCCTGAATAGGGGCATTCATGGCCACCCGCTCGCCGAAGGACCGTTGCATGAAATTGGAGGATGACAGTTCCGGGATAGGGCGTCTTCTGCCAAACATGGTCTCCGTATAGCCCTTTTCCTTTGCATCCGCCACCAGTTTGTCGATGAATTCCTTCACCTTCGGGTAAGTGGCAAAATACTGTTCAATGTACTGTGCCGCTTCCTTTTTGCTGATACTCAGATCCTGACTCAGTCCAAAGGAACTGATACCGTAGACGATACCGAAATTGACTGCCTTGGCATTCCGGCGCTGCAGATCCGTGACTTGCTCGAAAGGAGTATGGAATACCTTGGATGCCGTGATCCGGTGAATATCCTCTTCCTGTCTGTAAGCATCAATCAGCTGTTCGTCTCCGGACATATGAGCCAGCACACGCAGTTCGATCTGGGAATAGTCCGCATCCATGAATTCATAGCCTTCTCTGGGGATAAATACCTTGCGGATCTGTCTGCCCAGTTCCATACGCATGGGAATGTTCTGCAGATTCGGCTCTGTAGAGCTGATACGCCCCGTGGCAGTAATGGTCTGATTGAAATTCGTATGGATCCTGCCGTCCTCTTCAATAAAAGCTGCCAGTCCGTCTGCATAGGTGGACTTTAACTTGGTCAGACCTCTGTATTCCAGGATATCTCTTACAATAGGGTAATCCGCCGACAGCTTTTCCAGCACATCCGCAGCTGTGGAATATCCGGTCTTGGTCTTCTTGCCGCCGGGGATCTGCATGGTCTCAAACAGTACCTCGCCCAGCTGCTTGGGGGAATTGATATTGAACTCTGTTCCTGCCTGTGTGTGAATGGACTGTTCCAGTTCCTCAATGCGGGCCACCAGTGCATCCCCATAAGCCTTCAGTTCCTCCCGCTTTACAGCCACACCTTCTTTCTGCATGTCATACAGTACCAGTGAAAGAGGCATCTCCATCTCCTCCATGAGACATTTCATGCCTGCTGCCTCCAGCTTGTCCTTCAGGACTTTTTTGCCTTTCCGGGAGACATAGGCTCCGTAGCACGCATACTCCATGGCTTTCCCGGCGTCCTCGGAAAGCAGTGTCCGGAAATCTCTCTTGCCGAATACTTCCGCTCTGCCCGGGATCAGAATTCCCAGATGCTCCGAAGCAATGGCCTCCATGTCATAATCATTCTTCAGAGGATTCAGCAGATACGCCGCGATCAATACGTCAAAATACTGTTCTGTACTGCTGCGGTCCAGATAGTCATACTGGTGCTTCACATCAAAGGTAGCGATCTGTGTATCCGTACCTGCGGAAAGTTCCTGTAGAGCTTCCGTGATCTCTGCGGTGTCATCCACAGATTCCACCGCTTCCGCAAACAGACTTAACTGCCCTTCCGGTTCCTTTTCATGGGTCAGGGCATAAAATACCGTCTCCTCATCGGACACAGACAATGCCACCCCCAGCAATTCTTCTTTTTTCGTAGTAGCATCCACTGGTTCCGTGATCAGCCACAGGCCGATCTCCTTCTGTTTCTGCGCTTTTTTCAGATATTGTAAAAATTCTTTTTTATCTTCAATCTGTCGGAAGCTTTCTGCGATCTTGCTGTCATTGGCGGCGGCATCTTTTTCAAATCTTCCCAACAGATTTTTGAATTCCAGACGTTTGCACAAGGTATAGGCTTCCGGGGTATAGAACCCCTCTGCTCTGGCCTGTTCGTAATCCAACTGCAATTCGCAGTCGGTCTTGATCGTTGCCAGCGTCTTGCTCAGATCTGCCAGATCCTTATGCTCGATCAGGGATTCCCGGATACTTTTTTTCGAGATTTCTTCCACATGGGCATAAATATTATCCAGAGAACCGTACTCCACCATCAGTGCCTGTGCGGTTTTCTCTCCCACCTTCGGCACTCCTGGAATATTATCGGCGGTATCTCCCATCAGGGCTTTCAGTTCGATAAACTGTAACGGAGTCACCTGATAGGCAGCCAGTACATCTGCGGCATAATAATCCTCGATCTCCGTTCTGCCCTGCTTCGTCTTCGGAATCCGGATCTTGATATGATCCGTGGCAATCTGCAGCAGATCTCTGTCACCGGAGACCAGTGATACTTCCAATCCGGCCTGCTCTGCTTTTTTGGCCAGCGTTCCAAGAATGTCATCTGCTTCCAGTCCCGCCTGCTCCATAATGGTAATATGCATGGCCTTCAGGATTTCCTTCATGACGGGCACCTGCTCCCGCAATTCCTCCGGCATAGGCTTTCTCGTTCCCTTGTAAGCCTCATACATTTTGTGGCGGAAAGTCGGTGCATGAACATCAAAAGCCACTGCCAGATATTCCGGCTTTTCCTCCTCCAGAATTTTAAACATAATATTCAAAAAACCATAAATGGCATTTGTGTGCAGTCCCTCTGCATTACTCAGATCCGGCACTCCGTAGAATGCCCGGTTCAATATACTGTGTCCGTCGATCAATACCAGTTTCTGACTCATACTCTGTCTATCCTATCTTAATTCTGTCCTCTTGATTCTATCAGGTGTCGCTAAGAGATGATCCATCCCAGAAATCCCATAAGAAAAATCACCGTCAGCACTTCCAGTACGGCCCCTGTCTTCAGAAAAGCCATATGAAATCTTACCTTGCGTTTTGCTTCCGCAAGTCTCAGTTCCAGTTCTCTCTGCAGGTCAAAAGCATCGCCGTCTTCCAGACGCTGCATACCTTCCGTTACAAGGAACTGAATCACCAATTCCTCCTTGCAGCCCGGGCATTCCCGCATATGCTCCCCGAATTCCTGCAAGGTCTGAAAATCCAGTTTTCCTGCAATGAAATCAGGAATATTCTTTTCAAATTCTTTGCAATTCATGCTTCCACCCTATTCCAAAACAGTTCTATAGATTGCGTTCCCATATACTCATACACTTCTACTATACAACATCTTGTGTAAAAAGACTAGAAAAATAGTAGCAAGATTCCAGAAAAAAACTCTTGTCAACTTTTTTAATCTATGATAAAATAATCTCTGTTGTGAGTGTTTGAATGCCGGCGTGTCGGAATGGCAGACGAGGCAGACTCAAAATCTGTTGGTGGCAACACCGTATGGGTTCAAGTCCCATTGCCGGCAGTTAGTGCAGAATCGAATCGGTTCTGCGCTTTCTTTTTGTATTTTTATAACCACATCGCATTTCCTGCTTTTTCTAATTTTTTTCCAATCATCTCCTATGGATTAATTGTTACAAAATTGTTACAATTCATTTGTGCTTAGCTAACACAGACGTAACCGAACACCAGGCAACAGGAAAAGGAGGAAGAAAGTATGTGTTTCAAATTCATTAACTGTTCTCAGTGGTTGAATGCATTCTGCGGCTACTTCAATTTTGGCTGCTAATATCGTTTTCGACGAATAGAGCGTTCCATAGACGCACGAAAAGGCTCTCCTGTTTGGGATGAGCCTTTTCTTATTTCTACACTTTTTCTATGAATTTATACATTTTTACCGATAGTCATAACGGAGGGTGACATCATTGCCCTGTACCTGTACTTTCGCACAGCTTCCGGTGACAATCGGCATCATGGGTGCCAGATGTCCCAGATCCACATCCATGATCACGGGAACATTCTTCTCTCCCGCCACGGCCAGAACTGCCTGGTACTGATCCAGTCCCATCATCTCCTGTCCGAAACACAACGGTCTTCCGATGAGAAAACCTTTGACATACTGAAACCATCCGGCTTCCTCCATCTGCCACATGGCTCTGCGGATGGCAAAAACATTCAGGTCACAGGCTTCCAGGAACCAGATGATTCCGTCCTCTTTATACTTTTCCAGAAAATCCTGTGTTTTATCAAACCGGGTTCCCAGTAGATTCACCAGACAATCCATACAGCCGCCCAGCAACCGACCTGAAAAGCGGATCTCCGGTTCCTTTTCTGCTGTCTGTCTGCCAAGATACTTTTTCAGCACTCTGGATTCCGTGGTGTTATAGGGCAACAGAGGCTGTTCTTCATTTTTCAGAGACTCCTTTTCCCACTTGTCATATCCATGCACCTCTTTGGTCTCTCCGGTCAATATTCCGAAGGCATCTTTCAGGGATGCATGCCAGGGCTCCATGCCAAAGGCGGCCGCGCAGGGGCCGTAGACGGAGGCGGTATCACAGATGGTTGCCAGCAGATAGGTCATGTTGGTATTGTCAGAATACCCCAGATACCACTTGGGCTCTGCTGCCTGCAGACGCTCAAAATCCACATGGCTCATGGTCTCGCACATCAGTTCTCCGCCACCGCAGGAGATCAGACAGTCATTTTCCGGGCTGCAATAGTAATCCGTCAGCTCCTGCCCGCATTTTTCAGGGGTGTTACTGATACCGATGCCCTCTCCGGCATAACAGTTGGGGCCTAATTGTAACTGATAGCCCATTTCCCGGAATTTCTTCTGGGCATTGCCAAAGGCAGTGTAATAGGGTTCTATCTGACAGCCAAAAGAAGGGGCCACAAATCCAATGGTCCCTCCCCGCTGTATATGTTTCGGATATTTCATTGCTTCGTATCCTCCTATATCGCCCATTCGCATTCCGGGCTATCGCCCTTCTTGCTCATGTTCGTTCACTTCCCTCATAGGAGGTCTGCTTTGCCTGCAAGCAGTCACGCCAACCTCCTATGGGTACTCCCATTCGCATTCCGGGCTATCGCCCTTCTTGCTCATGTTCGTTCACTTCCCTCATAGGAGGTCTGCTTTGCCTGCAAGCAGTCACGCCAACCTCCTATGGGTAAGTGTTATGCGTCAAAATTAATCTTATTATAAATATCGAAACAGTCAAAGGTTGCAAAATAATCCTTCGGTGTCTCGGCACGGCGGATCAGTTCCACGCTGCCGTCCTCCTTCAGCAGAAGCTCTGCGGATTTCAGCTTACCGTTGTAATTGTAACCCATGGCAAAACCGTGTGCACCGGTATCGTGGATGGCAATATAGTCACCGATATCGATCTTTGGCAGCATCCGGTCGATGGCGAATTTGTCGTTGTTCTCGCACAGGGAACCGGTCACATCGTACTTGTGGTCGCAAGGCTCGTTTTCCTTGCCCAGTACAGTGATGTGATGGTAAGCACCGTACATGGCGGGACGCATCAGGTTCACGGCACAGGCATCCACACCGATGTATTCCTTATGAGTATGCTTCTCATGGATGACCTGGGTCACCAGATGTCCGTAAGGTGCCATCATATAACGACCAAGCTCTGTGTAGATTGCCACATCACCCATGCCTGCCGGTACCAGAACTTCCTCATATACCTTACGCACGCCTTCGCCGATGACTCTGATGTCATTGGGTTCCTGATCCGGACGGTAAGGAATACCGATACCACCGGACAGATTGATGAAGGTAATGTGTGCGCCGGTCTCCTCTTTCAGCTTTACTGCCAGTTCGAACAGTTCTCTTGCCAGAGTGGGATAATAGTCATTCGTTACCGTGTTACTGGCCAGAAAAGAATGGATACCGAAATTCTCCACACCCTTTGCCTTCAGGATCTTATATCCCTCAAACATCTGCTCCGTGGTGAAACCGTATTTAGCATCGCCCGGATTGTCCATGATGTTATTGCTGATGGAAAAATATCCGCCGGGATTGTAACGGCAGCTCAGGGTCTTGGGCAGATAACCGATGGTCTTCTCCAGGAAATCGATATGAGTGATGTCATCCAGATTGATGGTGGCACCGATTTTTGCCGCATATTCGAATTCATGGGCCGGGGTATCGTTGGAGGAGAACATAATGTCCTCTCCCTTTACCCCCATAGCATTGCTGAGCATCAGCTCTGTCAGAGAGGAGCAGTCACATCCACAGCCGTAATCTCTTAAGATGTTGATCAGAAAAGGGTTGGGAGTCGCCTTTACCGCAAAGAACTCCTTGTAGCCCTTGTTCCACGCAAAAGCTTCCTTCAGCGCCTTCGCATTCTCCCGGATTCCCTTTTCATCATAGATATGAAACGGTGTGGGATATTTTTCTGCGATCTTTTCGATCATTTCTTTGGTAACAAATGCCTTTTTTTCCATAAGTATCTCCTCTGCATCTATCTTATTTACAGTAACGCGCTTCTCATCTCTTCCGGAGTCAGAGTGCTCAGATAAGCAGGTGCCACATCAAATACGGTCTTGCAGCCCTTCTGGCCTTCCTGATTCATGCGGTAAGCAGCTCTTGCATAAGCGGTCAGTACGCAGGAAGTGAACTCCGGGTTGGAATCCAGCTTTAAGCTGTACTCGATCACATGGTTGTGCTCACCGTTTAAGCCGGTCTTGCCGGTACGCAGTACAAATCCGCCGTGAGGGATACCTGCGTGATCTCTCTGCAGTTCTTCCTCGGTGATGAAATGTACAGTAGTATCATAATCTGCAAAATAGTTGGGCATGGTCTTGATCTGCTCTTCGATCTGTGCCTTGTCTGCGCCCTCTTCCGCTACCACAAAACACTCTCTGGTATGCTTCTGTCTGGTGGTCAGCACCGGATTCTCACAGTTTCTGACAGCTTCCAGTGCGGACTCTACGGGAATGGTATACTGCTTGGCATCCTTGACACCGGGGATACGACGAATGGCATCGGAATGTCCCTGGCTGACACCCTTACCCCAGAAGGTATAATCGCTGCCGTCTCTTAAAATGGCATTGGCATACAGTCTGTTCAGGGAGAACATACCGGGATCCCAGCCTACGGAAATCATGGCTACCCTGCCGCCCTCTTTTGCTGCAGCATCTACCTGTGCGAAATGCTCGGGGATCTTCGCATGGGTATCAAAGCTGTCTACCACGTTGAAATATTTTGCATACTCTGCGGTCTGTTTGGGCAGATCGGTTGCGGAGCCTCCGCACAGCACCAGGACATCGATCTTGTCCTGCATGGACAGTAACTGATCTACATTATAAACCTTCACATCTGTTAAAGTCTTTACTGTAGCAGGATCTCTTCTGGTAAATACGGCTACCAGCTCCATGTCATCATTCTGCTTTACTGCACATTCCATTCCTTTTCCTAAGTTACCATAACCTAAAATTGCGACTCTGATACTCATTTTTCTATCCCTTTCTATTTTATCCTATTTATGAGAACGCTGCGGCCGTTTCCACCCGGTCAAAGCGTTTTCTACATAATTATTGCTCACCCTGCTTCAACCGAATGAGGGCGATCTCGTTGCGCATGGCATCCTTGAAGACTCTGACAAAATTCTTCTGGCCACTGTAAAGGCAGGTATCACTGCTCTTTCCCGTCACCGTACCGGTGAGAATGTACTCGGAATCCATGATGAGACGGATCTGATCCATCTGCTGTTCCTCTTCCTTAGGCTCTCTGAAATGCTCCGGCACCAGGTATTCTATGATCCCGGCCTTTAATTCCGCATCTTCCGGAAAAGGTTCTCTGTTGTCTTCTGAAATCAGCACCACTTTTTTCTGTGCCCGGACCAGCTCCCTGATCTCCTCCGACCATTGCTCCAGGAATCCACCTGTTGCGGAAAAATAAATACGCTTCTCGGCACCCAGAAGCATGTGCCGGATCTTGTCACAGATGTGGTCATAGCCTTCGATGGTGATATAGCCTTCTCTAGGTAAATTTTTCCTGGGGCCATCCGCCACCAGACGTTCTTTTGCTTTCCGCAGATACCGGATCCGGTTATCGCAGAACTCGGATAATGCTACAGCCAGATATTTTGAGGAGGTTCCTTCGATCACATAAGCAGCTCCATGCTCCACCAACGATGCCAGTCCATTATAGACATTGGATCTGGAAATCCCCGTCAGCTTCGCCACCTCATAGCCTGTCAGTTCTTCATTTTGAAGAAGACACAGGTAAATGGCAGCCTCCTGCCTGCTCAGTCCGAACAGGATAAGTTGTTCTATGATTGCCGCTTCTTCCATAGGTGCTCCTTTTAGTAGTTCTTTACAGGAACACTATAGTAAGGATTCCTTGTTTTGTCAATAGGGGAAATACTTATTGAGAAAAGATGTCAGTAAAGAAATAGAAAGTGATGCCACTCCTCTGGAAGTTCTGTTTGTATTAAAAACGCCCTTTTTTGCTAAAAAAATACAAAAACAGGAGATTTTGGCCTTTTATAAGAGCTTATTTTCGCTAAAACAGGAAAAATAATAAAATCAGTACAAAAAATGTTTGATTTAGAGGTTTTTTTGTACTGATTTTGCTATTTTAATGCGATTTGCACCAAAGCAATAGAAATGGCTGCAGCAGAAATGCCTATGGTGTACAGATATTATGAAAAAAGCAGAACGTCCGCAGCGGATGGAATATCCTTCCGGGGATGTTTGTCGGACGGTGGTGACATTTTCTCGAAAAGTGTTGAAAATCAGGGTGGTGTGAACAGGACGTTTGCGACAGGCGGACGTTCGTGGAGGGTATGGCAGCACTACGTTACGAGCCATGCACCCTGAGTGAACCAGCCTCGCTTGTGCGCAAGCGCCTATCGAGGTGTTCCACTCTATTTTTGCATGGCTCGTAACTCACAATTTACACATTTTCAATCTGCCAGTCGATGGGCTCCACGCCGTGTTCTTTTAAGAAGTTGTTGGTCTTGCTGAAAGGTCTGCTGCCGAAGAAACCGCGGTAGGCAGACAGGGGGCTGGGATGAGGGGCCTCTAAGATCAGATGATTGGGATTGTTCAACATAGCTTTCTTCATCTGGGCAGGTCTGCCCCACAGGATAAACACAATGGGACGATCCTGTGCATTCAGTGCCCGGATGGCGGCATCTGTAAACTCTTCCCAACCTTTCCCGTGATGGGAATTGGCCATGTGTGCCCGCACGGTAAGCACCGTATTGAGCATCAGGACACCCTGCTCGGCCCATTTTACAAGATAACCATTGTTAGGGATATAGCATCCCAGATCATCGTGAAGTTCCTGATAAATATTCACCAGAGAAGGGGGAATCTCTACATCCGGTTTCACCGAGAAGCACAGTCCATGAGCCTGTCCCACATTATGATAAGGATCCTGTCCTAAAATCACCACTTTTACCTTGCTTAACGGCGTCAGATGAAATGCATTGAAAATATCATCTGCCGGTGGGAAGACCACGGTGGTGTTGTATTCATTTTTGACAAATTCAAAAAGCTGTCTGTAATAAGGCTTGTGGAATTCTCCGCCCAAAGCCGTCAGCCAGTCATTCGTGATCATTGCCATAGTCAAATCCTCCCTGTCGTCCCTAGAGACGGACACTGATTCCTTTTTCCCGCAGGTATTCTTTCACCTGCCTGATCTCTAATTCTTTGTAATGGAACAGAGATGCCGCCAGAACTGCCTCTGCCTTTCCCTCTGTCAGAGCATCATAGAAATGAGACAGCTGTCCAGCACCGCCGGATGCAATGACCGGAATGCTTACACTCTCTGCCACAGCCCTGGTCAGCTCCAGATCATAACCTTCCTTCGTGCCGTCACCGTCCATGCTGGTCAGCAGGATCTCTCCGGCTCCCATCTTCTCTGCGGTTCTGGCCCACTCCACAGCGTCCATGCCCATATCCACACGACCACCGTTTTTATAAATATTCCAACCACCGCCGTCTGCCCGCTTCTTGGCATCGATAGCGACCACCACACACTGACTGCCAAATTTCTCTGCTGCATCACTGATCAGCTGCGGATTCATAATGGCTGCGGAATTCACAGAAATCTTGTCTGCTCCTTCTCTCAATATCGCCTTAAAATCATCCACGGTACGGATTCCTCCGCCTACAGTGAAAGGAATAAATACCTTGCTGGCTACCTTCCGCACCCACTCTAACTGCGTTGCTCTACTGTCTGCAGAAGCCGTAATGTCCAAAAATACCACTTCGTCCGCACCGGCTGCATCATAAGCAGATGCTACCTCCGACGGATCTCCGGCATCCCGGAAATTCACAAAATTCACACCTTTTACTACTCTGCCATCCTTCACATCCAGACAGGGAATTACTCTTTTGGTATGCATATCATCTTCCTCCCTGCTTATCTTTTTCCCGGAACTCTTGTGTGATCTCTATGAAATTCTGCAGAATTTTCATTCCCACCCGGGAACTTTTCTCGGGATGGAACTGACAGGCAAAAATATTACCCTTTTCCACGGAAGCATGAATCAAAGTTCCATATTCTGTGGTGGCAGTAACAATGGAAGGATCTGCTGCCTCCAGATAATAGGAATGTACAAAATATACATAGGAATGCTCTTCCACGCCCCGGAAAAGTCTTCCTTCATTGGGAAAAGTAAGGTCATTCCAGCCAATATGCGGAATCTTCAGTTCTTCTGCCGCAGGAATCCTTCGGATCTTACCGTCTAACAGGTGCAGTCCCTCTACTCCCGGTGTCTCCTCACTACTCTCAAACATCAGCTGTAAGCCCAGACAGATTCCCAGAAAAGGGATCTGCCTGTCCACTACTTCATGAATGACATCCACCAGTCCGTACTGGTGCAGTTTTTCCATGGCATCACCGAACGCTCCCACACCCGGCAGGATCACACCGTCTGCGGACAGGATTTCCTCTCTGTCTCTGGTAATCTTCACCTCTTCTCCCAGAAAATCCAATGCCTTTTCTACACTCTTTATGTTGCCAGCATCATAGTCGAGCACTGTGATCATTGCTGTATCTCCTTTTCCTCGGGGAGAGGATCCGGCAGCTGTGCGGGCGCCTCCTCCGTATTAGGTGCAGATGTTTCCTCCGTTACCGTTCCCTGCGGGAACTCCCAGAATCCCAGTCCCAGCCTTTGCAGAACCAACATTACATTCTTCGTATATTCTACATTATCGGAAATATCCGCAATCTGTTGTGCCTCTTCCTGACTTAACTGATATTTCTGGGAAAGGATATTCAAAATATTCTGGAATGCCAGACTTACCTCATCCTGCGCATTCCACTGTGTCGCATAATTTAACAATGTCGGATAATCCCTGACTGCCTGAAGCAGGCTGTCCAATGCCTCCAATTCAGAGCCTTCGTTTACGAATACTTCGTACTCCCGCAGCCACATACGGATGGTCAGAATACTCTCGGACTGACTGTACATCACCTGTTCTGTCTCATCCAGTTCCTTGCCCATCAGATTCTGGTAACAGGTCTGATAATCTCCGGCATAGTAAGCTTCTCTACCACTGCGCTTCGCGGTATAATCCGCCAGGAAGTTACCCAGCAACAGAATCACCGCCCCCAGAGAAATACATACCACTACAATCGGGAGGATTTTCTTCGGAGAAAGCTTTTTCTCCGATACTGACGGCTTATCTTCCTTTTCCGGCTTTTCTTTTTTCTTTTTTTCTTTTGCCGGTTTCTTGGGCTTGGGCTGCTTTTCTTTTTTAGGCTTTTTCTGTTTTTTTCCCTTCTTGTTCTTGCCGCCCTTGTCCATCTCTTCCAGGATCTTCTTGTTCTCATCGGACAGCTGCAACTGATCCGCTTCCTCTTCTTCCTCGTCCTCCTCGGTGAACAGATCTAATAATTTGGCAAAAAAGCCTTTTTTCTCTTTCTTCTGTTCCGGCTCATCCATGATGTCTGCGCCTGCAGCCTTCAGAATATCTATCACATCTGCAGATTCCGGTTCTCCGGATGCATTATCCGTGCTGTTCTCCGACTGCTCCGGAAATGCTCCCGCCAGTAAAGCGTCCAGATCGTCATCCAGGCCGCCGGCATCTCCGTTTTCCGCAGCATTTTCCGTACTTTCTACACTTTCCGTGTTGTCAGAAGCCTCCATCGGTGTTTTGTCTGTATCATCCATGCCATCCGTCAGGGAAGACAGATCCGCAAGATCATCCGGCACAGTTTCCGGGATATCCGATGTAACTTCCTCTCCCGCAGGCTGTGCTGATTCTGTCTCATCCGGTGCTGCTTCCGGTTCTTCCTTGGATTTCTTCTTAAACCGTTCAAAAAATCCCAGCTTCTTTTCCTTCTTTTTCTTTTCTTTTTTCTTTTTTCCGCGCTTGCCGTTGTCTTCTTCCCGCTCTGCTGTTTCCTCCGGCTGTGCAGTCTCCGGTGTCACCTGATCCAGAATATTTGACAATCCCTCGTCATCCGCATTCTCCAACATTTTGATCAGATCGTCATTAGCATCGTTGCTCTCCTGTGCCGGAGCATCCCCGGATTGCTCCTGGCTCTGCTGCAATAGCCTGTTAATTTCATCCTCAGACATAGAAGCTGTCTCCTCTGGAAGAATGGCTGTATTTTCCGCTACAGGCTGACTTGCTTCCGTTTCCTGCTCCGATGAATCAGCTTTTTGAGCATCCAGCGCCGACTGCAGCAGATCATCCATATCGCTCATATCGACCTGAGTTCCACTCTCTTCCACAGGCTCCGGCGTTTCCGGTGCTTTGGCAGTTTCTTCCTCCGTCCCGGTCATTTTCGGCTCCTTTGTAACCTCTGTTTCCGTATTTTCTGTTTCAATTCCTTTTAATAAATTATCCAGGTATTCCTCCTGTGAAGGCATATGTCATTCCTCCGCTTTCTCACAAGTTACTAGCATGTTAAGTTTAACACAGGCTGAGCAGCCAGGCAATGGGATTTTGTTCTCCATCTATACAATAAAGGTCTGCTTTTTGTTGAAACAAAGCGATTCTCTCAAAAGGGGAACGTATAATCGTAGGAAAACGGTTCCCCTCCCCAATCTCCAACAACACCATTTTATGATTCAGGGTATTTTGCAGCCAGTTCTGATATTCTGTCCAGGTTTTCAAATATCCTTTTTCATCGTATCGGCCGGCATAGACATTGTTGAGTACCAACTTTTTTCCCGCACTTTGGACATTTTCCCAAATCCGGAACCGAAAACCCGTTAGTCTGCAGCTTCTTAAAACTCTCCTGCAATTGTTCCTCATCTGCTTCTGTCACTGTCTGGATGACTTCCTCACACCCGTCCGGGCACTGTTTTTTCGTCCAGTCTCCACAGGGTGCCACGAATCGCTCTTTTTTCAATAACATTTTTTTCCAGGGAACCTCTGCCAATTTATGATTCATGGAAGATGAAACCACAAAATAACTCTTTTTTTCCAATACTTTTGCCAGCTTCTGCAATCCCTTTTCGATCTCTGCTTCCATCTCCGGCATATATTGCTTTCGAAACTGTGCTTCCACATATGGCAAGAGCCAAAGTACATTCTGCTGTTGTAACTGTTCCCGGATTCTGCGGTAATCTTCTCTGCTTTGCAGGAAAAATTCCATGTCAAACTCCTGTCCCAGGCCCACCAGCACATATTCCGCTTCTTCAATTTTCTGAAGGATTTCTTCTTTTTGATTATCCATAACTGTATCCTGATATTATAGCAAAAGGCTGGGACTATCCCAGCCTTTTTGCTTCTCTAAACTTACTATCTGTCTAAATGCTTCTCTGCTACCAGTTCGTCCACAATTCTTACCAGATTACCGATCTCGGGTTTGGAAAGCTGTGCATCTGCTCCCAAAGCCTCTCCCTTTCTCTTCATGTCATCATTAACCAGTGATGAGAAAATGATAATAGGAATGTCCTTGGTCGCATCATCGCTCTTCACAAGCTTGGTCAGTCTGTGACCATCCATTTCCGGCATCTCAATATCGGTGATGATACAACGAACATGCTGATCCAGTGTACCATCCTCTTTGCACTGCGTAATAACATCATATGCTTTCTGACCGTTCTCTGTATGGATCAGATTTACATAGCCGGCTGCCTTCAGGGAATCTACAATCAGCTTGTTAAGCAGAGGGGAATCCTCTGCAATCAGAATAGGAACAGAGCTTCTTGTACGCTCTCCCAGTTCATTCAGCTCGGACATCTTCAGTCCTGTCTCCGGATTGATGTCAGATACGATCTTCTCGAAATCCAGAATAATGATCAGCTTGTCATTTTTCTTGATAATGCCGGTAGCAACACTCTCATCTGCTGCAGAAATGGTGATATCCGGCTTAATAATATCTCTCCAGCTTACTCTGTGAATACCTAATACAGATTCTACATGGAATGCAATATCCAGCTTATTAAAGTTGGTAACGATAAATAATCCTTTTTTCTCAGATTCACCACGCCCCAGACAATTCTTCAGATCAATGGCGGTGATCATAGTATCTCTCGGCATGAAAATACCTTCAATACTGGGATGTGAATTCGGAACCGGTGTTACTGGCTGATAGGTGATGATCTCTTTGATCTTGGCAACATTAATTCCGTAGGAATTACCTGCCAGGGTAAACTCCAGAATCTCCAATTCATTTGTTCCGTTTTCAAGTAATATCTTAGTATCCATACTTACTCCTGTGCCCTTCCCGCTGCTTTTGTTCTTTATGCCATATTCTTTATGCCACATATTTTAAGAAGCCTGCAATGCAGCCTTTTACTACTTTCTCAATTAATTATAACATATATTTTAAAAAAAGAAACAATTATCTGAAATTAATGCATAAAAAAACGATAGCAGAAAGCTATCGTTTTTAATTTATTCCTTCAAAACCGAACACTGAAACTCTATCTCTTATACCTTAACTTACATCCTTTTCCTATCCAAAACCTTTGGTCAAGCCCTCGACCGATTAGTAAATGTCAGCTGAACACATTGCTGTGCTTACACCTCATTCCTATCTACCTCGTAGTCTTCAAGGGGTCTTACTCATTTCTGAGGGATATCTCATCTTGAGGGGGCTTCACGCTTAGATGCCTTCAGCGTTTATCCCTGCCGGACTTGGCTACTCTGCCATGGCTCTGATAGCCAACAGATACACCAGTGGTCCGTCCATCCCGGTCCTCTCGTACTAAGGACAGCTCCTCTCAAATATCCTCCGCCTGCGCCGGATAGGGACCGAACTGTCTCACGACGTTCTGAACCCAGCCGCGCGTACCGCTTTAATGGGCGAACAGCCCAACCCCTTGGGACCTGCTACAGCCCCCGGATGCGATGAGCCGACATCGAGGTGCCAAACCACTCCGTCGATGTGAACTCTTGGGAGTGATAAGCCTGTTATCCCCAGGGTAGCTTTTATCCGTTGAGCGATGGCAATCCCACTTTATACCACCGGATCACTAAGTCCTACTTTCGTACCTGTTCCACCCGTCGGTGTCACAGTCAAGCTCCCTTCTGCCTTTGCACTCTTCGAATGGTTTCAGTTGCTTGAGCCTATTCTCTGCGGCCCTGCTTTCACAGGGCACCCTTCTCCCGAAGTTACGGGGTCATTTTGCCGAGTTCTTAACAATGCTTCTTCCGTCGGCCTTAGGATTCTCTCCTCATCCACCTGTGTCGGTTTACGGTACGGGTATGTGTATCACAATAGCGGCTTTTCTTGGCACATGGCTCACATGCTTCCCTACTCTAGTTCGGTCCACATTACGTCTTCGGATTGTAAGGAAGATTTGCTGTCCTTACTCCTACCCCGCTTGTACCGGTTTTCTCTTTCCCGGCTCGTGCTCTCCACATGCGTCCCCACAGTTCTGGGTACACATAGTACAGGAATCTCCACCTGTTATCCATCGACTACGTCTTTCGACCTCGCCTTAGGCCCCGACTTACCCAGAGCAGATCAGCTTTACTCTGGAAACCTTGGATATTCGGCCGGAAGGATTCTCACTTCTTAGCACTCCACTGCTCCTTATCGGTACAGCTTCGCTGCGCTAACAATGCTCCTCTACCACTCCTAAAAGGAGTCCTAAGCTTCGGTGTCGTGTTTCAGCC